>JADMIO011113497.1_pt1 | contig 86909 bp, 72 predicted proteins | sample 8958161 | NCBI WGS metagenome assembly JADMIO01 (sample SAMN16585339, study PRJNA669376) | soil metagenome | isolation source: Crop rotation soil | place: USA: Cullars Rotation, Alabama | collected 2011 | reverse complement strand
CGCGACAACTTGTCCACGTGGAATTCTAAGCTTAGGATCCCAATGTGCTGGAAAGTCTCCTGTGTATAATCTGTACTCACTCCCCGCATCCGAAGTAATTCAAGCCATGCAACAAGAGAGGAAAGCGGAGTGCCCAACTGATGAGCAGTTTCTTTTGCCATTCCAACCCAGACCTGGTTCTGCTCTGCTTTTCTGGAAGTGCTGAACGCAAGATAGGAGACAAATAAAAAGAGCGCGATAACGGCGAGCTGGAAAAACGGATAGTACCTTAACCTTACAAGTAAGTCGCTATCCTTATATAATATGTATTGCTTCAGATTCTGTCCGATCTTAATTTCGATCGGTGCATGCTCCGACTTCATGATCTCAACCTGCTTTTCGAGATAACTTTTATCCAGTGCCTTTAGCGAGTCAAGATTACGATGAGAGATGACAACGAAATTATCATCGGCCCATATCACGGGAATAGTAGTATTGTTACTGATGACGTTCGAAAGAAAATTGATGTCGCTGTTGATCTCCGACATATCGGCCAGCCGGCGTGTAGCCTCAGCCCACAATTCAATCTTCTTTCGTTCTTCTTCGGAAAGACGTTTGACCAGTCTGTTAGTATACCACAGTGATGCTGTGCCAATTAGCAGGGCAGCAATCAACAGAAGTATCTTCCAGCGTTGTTTTTGAGTGTAAATATTCACTTTCTGACCTCAGAATAAGGTAGATGATAAAGCGCAAAGATGAAAGAAATTCATCAAACAGAAAAACTACTCTTCCGACCAGTCTATTTGCATCTCTTCCCGCTTTTTAGGTTTCTGAACCTGAACGGAAGGGTCGCTCTTCTTACCAAATTCCTGTTTAAATAGTTCTTTTAAATTTTGTCTTTCCTGAACAATATCGTTCTTAATTTTTGCACCAGCTGCCTTGCGATCATAACTGAAATCGGGATCATCAACCGGACCTTTCATTGCAAGGAAAAGTTTCGTATGACCCAGGCCATCGTCCTCAATTTCACCAAACTCCGATTGATTCCTGACCTTTTTTCCAAGCACATCTGACAATAACAGCTTAAGATGATAATCCACAATATTGTCAAAGTCATGTGTGCCATTCGCTGAAATATTTATTGCAGAAGAATTAATATCCATATGCGGAATGAAAATTTTCCTGTTTGCAATTGAAATATTATTTTTCAGCGTAGAGAATTTAATGTGGTTGAGATCGGCATGAATATATTTTGCAAGTGCCTGGATAGGGGCAAAATTGATCAGCTCACCATTTTCAATCGTGATGTTCCCTGTAGACTTAACGCTTTTGGAATTGAGCGTTAAATCGTTTGACCAGCTCGACTGAAACTGCACATCAGCACTTATTCGTCCCTTCACATTCTTATCCGTCATCGTATGCTGATCGAAGTTTTCCATCTCATAAAATAGTTTCGTGATGTCGACATTTGCAAACTTTGCATCGTAATCCATTCGAAGGCTATCGCGACGATTAGCATTGATCGTTGCATCCATTGCAACTTTTCCGCCCATAGCATTAAAGTTCAGATTACGCCCGGTGATAACCTGTTTTTCGAGATTGACCTGTCCGGAAATATTTTCAGCACCAAATCTTCTGAACCTTAATTTGCTGATGTTCACATCCAGGTTACACTGCAGCCTTGGATTAAACTTCATGAGATAGGTTGTATCATTCGGAATAGTAGCCGACTTATTGACAAGCAATTCGTCGAGATCGATTAAACCGGATGTGAGTCTGGCCTGGATTTCTCCTGATTGTCCCGGAATGAGAAGGAATGAGACAAAGTTTTTGAAAACACCACTTAGCTTAAAGTCGGTAGAGGAAATATTTCCGCTGAAATTTTTTATTACAACATCGTTATTATTGAGTTCAAAATTACCAGTCATGTTTTTAAACTCAAGTGGGTTTTTCTTCAGACTGAAGTTTACTTTTTCGATATCGATATTTCCGGATGCCTTTATATTGTAAGTCTTTCCTTTCTGCATCTCGGATAACTCCCGGACTTTTCCCTTATAATAAATATTCATCGCCAGATCGCCGGAAAGAGATTCCAGTGTATCGGCATTGATGAAAGGCCTGATTTCTTTCAGGTCCAGCTGAGTCTGGGCATGAAGATCAATATAGGCATCCGGAAAATCACTCATCCGCAAACTACCGCGAACAGCATGACCGGAAATAGAAGCAGTGAGTGAAGGAATATTCAGTATCCCTTTCCTGCTATCAGAATAATCAAAGGTTCCGCTGAAAGTAAGCTTATCAAATGATGCATCATCAGTCTTAATCCTTCCATCTTTAAAGGTAAATTGAAAATTAACCTCAGGCGTTTTGTTATGATCAATTCCTCCTTTGATCTTTGAAGTGAAAACGCACTTGCCACTGCATTCATATTTTTCGAGGTAATGATGATAATTTGCAGGAAGAATTTCGATAAATGAATTTATATTTTCCTCGGCACTATTAATGGCAAGATCAAGCGCAAGCGACTTATCATCGTCAATAACTTTTCCCGATAATTTAAATTCAGCATCAGCAATATTAATATCACTTTCATTGAATGTATAAATGCCGGTTTTAGTATCCACATGCATCACCGTATTGATATTTGCAGGATGATGATCGACGAAATTTTTCCTGTGAATCATTATCCTGTCAACAAACATGTCAGCTTTGGCTTTGAGTGTGAATTCATCACTCGAAAATTGGCCGGAGAATACTGCATTCTTATTCAGCATTGCATAATTCTTCTGACCCTTTATGTCAGTATATGTCAGGTAAATATTTTTCAGAATGATTTTTTCCAGATCAAGTTTTCCGGATGCAGCTGTATCATTTTGCCTTTTCCAGAAATGATAATTTCCATGCCCAAGACTGTCAATCCTGATATTGATCTTTCCATTTGTAACAATAATGCTCTTGACGGAAATATCTTTCCTGAACAACGACATCACATTGAACAGTAACGAAACTTTCTCTGAATAAAGTAATGTGTCCTTGATTTTTGCGTTGCTGACTTCTTCAATCACTACTTTATTGAGATCGAAAGATGCATTAGGAAAATGTCGGAGCAAAGAAAAATCGAATTCATTGACACTTATTTTGGTGTCGAGATTTTTGTTGAGTTCACCAATCAATAGTTGCTTTACTTCCTTTTCATAAAAATTTCCAAGTATAAATCCCAAAACAACAAAACACAGCCCAACAATACCAATAATCTTTCCCGTTGTTTTCACTATTTGCCAGATACGCATTGAGCGTTAAACGCTGCGATCAGAAAAATGTTGTAATAAAATTTAGCAGATAAGTGTAACTAAAGAGAGTCGTCAGTCGTCAGTCGTCAGTCGTAAGTGTATCTGCAAATATTATCAATAAACTTACGACTGATGACTCACGACTTACGACTAATTAGCCGAATCAAAGCGCTTAGCAACCTCATCCCAATTAACCACATTCCACCATGCAGTAATATAATCAGGGCGACGGTTTTGATAGTTCAGATAATATGCATGTTCCCATACATCGACGCCAAGGACCGGAGTACCTTTAGCTTCTGCGATATCCATTAGAGGATTGTCCTGGTTTGGAGTGGAAGTGATTGCAAGTTTTTTATCTGCACCAACGATGAGCCATGCCCAACCGCTACCAAAACGGGTCGCACCAGCTGCAGCAAACTTTGTTTTGAATTCGTCAAAGCTTGTGAAAGCAGAATTGATTGCTTCACCAAGCTTACCTGAAGGATTCCCTCCGCCGCCACTTTTCATGAGCGTCCAGAAGAGTGAATGATTGTAATGACCCCCGCCATTATTTCTGACAGCAGCAGGATACTTTGAAATATTTTTACAAATGTCTTCGATAGACATTTTCTCTGCATCAGTGCCAGCGATAGCATTATTAAGATTAGTTACATATGCCTGGTGATGTTTACCATGATGAATCTCCATGGTTTTAGCATCGATATGTGGTTCAAGTGCATTAAATGCATAGGGAAGTTTTGGAAGTTCAAATGCCATATGAGTGTATGTTTTAAAATTAGAAGAACAAATGTACAATATTAAAAATAGTCAGTATCAATTTTACTTAGCAGCTCTTCTCAACCTGCAGAAATTTTTAAAGAATTAAAAATTTATTCACTCTTTCCCTTGCCGGCTTTATGCAATGTTGTAATCAAATATCCATTCGCTGCTCCTACAACAAAACCAACAAGTACATCAGTGAAAAAATGTTTGCCGGATTTATATCTGAAAAATCCGGTCACAAGCGGAGGAACTGCAGCAGCTGCCCATACCCATTCGTTTCCCGGTTTATAACCTGTATAAATTCCCGCAGCAAAAAAACACGTTGCAGCTGACATTGCCGTATGCCCCGAATAGAACGAACATGTTGCATCTGATTTTCTCTTTTCCCTCATGGGCGCATTGGGATTATAAACAAACGGCCGGGGACGATGAACCAGGCTCTTCAAAAGATTGGTTTCGATCTGGGTAATTCCAATGGTCTCAAAATAAATTATCATTGATGTTCCTGCATCGCTCCTTATATTCTCATCAAACCCCAATGCAAAAGGCAATAAAATACATGACCACTGCAAATAATCGCTTGCCTTTTTAGCGGATATCGAATAATTTTTTGTTGCACTCCTGTCGAAACGGTTTACATCATTCACATTCAGTGAAGATATTTCCTGCTCAGACATCGTACTCTTTTTCTTGTATAGATGGTTTGTCTCAAAGGTTAAAGGCAATACCAAACCTGCGACTATAAAATCTCCCGGAGGCTGAACTTTAAATGGATGTTGAGCAAAAGTGATCTGTGCATGTAATAATGTTGCACAAATAAAAATTGCAGCAGGAAAAGTTTTCTGGATTTTTTTCAAAAGTCTGCTTTCATCTGGGCACTAAAGTTATATCATTCTGCAGAATAATAAACTTTTTCAAATACCATGTTCTTCAGAATGATATTGTATAGCTCTTTCGAAGTATAGAAAATATCTCAGCTTCCTTTGATCGCAACCTGTTTTTTCTCGACAAGATCCAGAGCGGTCTTCAACATATTATCCATCGAGTGAATAACAGAATAGAATCCTTCATTGCCAAAGATCTGTCGCGATATCAGAGCCTTTAATTGCGTCCTAATAATATTACCTGAAAGCTTCAATCCTTCTTCATCTTTCTTGACTCCATTCTTCTCACCAAAAGCAATAAACTGATTTAATATCTGGTCATTGATCGTAAACGATTCATTGAATTCCCTGAATGTCTCATACTTCTTCAGAGACTTTCTGTTTTCATCAAGATATTTATATGCAAATTCAGATACCAGACCCTTACTGCTGAGTGAAGAAAAATAATTTGAATTGCCGATGGTGTCAAGACTGACGAAAACATCTGGCATGATGCCGCCACCTCCATAAACGATATGACCACCGGGAGTTGTAAACTTCAATGAATCTGCAAAATGAACACTGTCGGAGTTCAGCAACTCTCCGCTCTTGGCACGCTCATAAAGTTCGTTTTCATATTGCTCGTAATTCTCACCGTAAGGTTTCTGAATACTTCTTCCGGTTGGAGTATAGTATCGTGCAATCGTTAGGCGAATAGCAGAACCATCAGGAAATTCACTTTGTTCCTGTACAAGTCCTTTACCGAATGATCTTCTGCCAATGATCGTTGCCCTGTCCCAGTCCTGTAATGCGCCGGCAACGATCTCGCTTGCCGAAGCGCTGCCTCCATCGATTAATACGACGAGTCCGCCCTCACTGTAAAGTCCGCGTGAAGTCGCATAATAACTTTCCTTCGGACGCGAACGACCTTCTGTATAAACGATAAGTTTCTTATCAGGAAGAAATTCATCTGCAAGCTGAATAGCAGTCTTTAGATAACCGCCCGGATTTCCACGAAGGTCGAGAACAAGATTCTTCATTCCCTGCTCTTTCAACTTTACAAATCCATCAAGATATTCTTCATAGGTATGATCACCGAAATGACTCACTTTAATATAACCCGTCATATCGTTGAGCATGTATGCAACGTCAACACTATAGATTGGAATTTTTCCCCGTGTAATCGTGTAGTCTGTAGTGTTCCCGTTACGGTAAATCGTCACCTTCACTTTTGTTCCTCCCGGACCACGCAAAGCCTGCATCACCTGCGAACTGGTAATATTTGTATTCGCAACATTCTTTCCATCTACTGCAATTATCCTGTCACCAGCCTGTATGCCCAATGCATCTGAAGGTCCGCCAGACACTGCTGTCACCACCATTATCGTATCATTCTGAATATGGAATTCAACACCAATACCATCAAAGTTTCCCTCCAATGGTTCATTGGTCGCCTGCAACTGATCGGCCGGAATATATGCTGAATGTGGATCGAGCTGATGAAGCATATCTTCAATCGTATGCTCTACGAGGTTTTTTTGATTGACTGTATCTACATATTCCTGGTTGATATAATTGATAATGTCATTTATCTTATTGAATTGTCCCGTACGAAAAGAAAATAAAGAATTATTTCTACGATATGGTTCATTCATTCGCATCCCAATATAGATGCCCGATGCTAGTAACAGGGCAAAGATAAATGGAAGCCAGATTTTTAATTTGTTCACTGCTGTTGATTTATGTGAGTCACACCACAATTTACATTCTGATTTAACATGGATTGATCAGAATGAACTATATTTTCAATTTTATTTATGGTATAATCTAACTTTTAACTGATTTATTTACAAAATGTTTTGAAAAAGTATTCTTTTTCAAATACACCCGGTACTGATTGCAAAAATAAAGAAAAGTTCAGAAGCCATCCTGAATTAAAACTGAACAGATCCTTACCTGTGGACGATGAACTACAAAAAGTATTATCACTTCTTAAAAACAAAATAGACAGCCAGAATCAGGAAACAAAAACCTACCAGGTGATTCATCCTGAAAGTTTCATTTTTGAATACAACCAGAGTGAAGAAAGTAAAAATGATCAAGGTGATAACTTCCTGGAGGACTTTCAGCTGCCATAGATTAAATGGTCCGCCATTTTCATTAAAACCAATTCTGTTTGCCGGAACCTGTGCGATGTATTCGAACAAAGCTATTCCCCAACTTAAAAGTATGATGAGCGGCAAACCAAGTTTACTAAACCAACTCATGTCTTTAAATTTTAAATGTCCATACCATGCGATTGTCATGAAAATATTTGACACCGTTAGCAATCCAATTGTATAAAGTCCTTTCAGCATTTTTAATTTGTTTGATTCGTGTAATATTTTTTTGAACCCTACTACATAATAATGTCTTTCGCTCTGCTAAAGTGGTAATTTCAGGATGAATTTAATGCATTGATTTAATTACTTAGTTAAATTTTTGCAAACAATTTCAAAAGAGTGTTGAAGGTCTTTTAAGAATGATAATTAAGAATTAGCTTTGAGAATAATCCTCCCTCTACAATGAAAAATATTTACAAGCTCAATCAATCATTATTTATACTGCTGCTATTAATTTCAGGTTCAAAAACATTTTCGCAGTATACTTTCGTGAAACGTGCAGGAAGTTCCCACTCTGATTTTGGTGTGGCAATCCAGCCTACTATTGACAGGGGAATAATCCTTGCCGCCACAACATCTACCAATGGAATGGATGTACATACTGCACTTACCAAGACGGATTCAAACGGAACATTTCTATGGGCTAAATTATTCATGACAGGCCAATGGAGCGTTCCTCAAAGTGTATTACAATCAAACGACGAAGGTTTTATTACATACGGAACAGCATCTGACAGCTTCGCATTGAATGTAAATAATTACAGGCTTTTCCTTCACAAGACTGGCTTGTTTGGAAATCCCCAATGGGATAAAAGCTACAGGATCACTACATGCGATCTTGGTGTCAATCTCATTAGAAGAAAACTTGGTGGTTATATTGCATGCTCTGTTGGAAATTACAATATCGGTTATCCTAATACTGTCATCACACAAATTGATTTTTCAGGAAACGTTGTGTGGTCAAAACAATTTACATCGATTTACGGATTGACTCCTCAAAAAGTAATCGAACTGGCAAATGGAAGCATCTGCTTCATTGCATATTCAGGCGACTACAGTGCATCGCCATTCAACGATATTGTCGTCACTCTTCTCGATGCAACAGGAAATATTCTCTGGACAAAAAACATCGGTACCTATTATGATGATGAACCTAATGCAGTCGCATCAAATTCATCAAGCGAAATTTTTATAACCGGTCGTTCTTATTTCATGACACGTGAGTGGGATACATTTATGATCAGGCTTGATACAGCCGGAAATATTCTTCATTCTGATTTCTATGATGGAGGAACATACCAGGGCGAAATCATGCGATGCATTGTCGCAAGAGACGATGGTTCCAGTATTCTTCTGGGAGACATGGGAACGTTCAATGAACGCGATATTGCATTTATTAAACTAGATAATAATTCACAGGTAGTATCCGCAAAGCGTTATCTCTTCTCTCCCATGTTTACAAATTACCCTTATGAAATGTATGAGACACACGATGGCGGTTTTGTTTTCACCGGTGATATTCGTCCTCCTTCTGCATTGAGAGATGCAGTCATTGCAAAAGCAGACAGCAACGGAGATGTCTATTGTTTTAATTCGAATGCAGTCTATACAGCACACCAGGATTCAATCCATTTTTCAAACATAACATTGAATGCAAATAATGCAGTTGTTACAGTTTTAACAGATTCATCGACTGTTCCTAATAATACTTTCTTAGGACATATCGATTGCGCCGGACCTTTAAGCGTAGATAATATTCATAGGAGTAATTTACAGCTTTATCCTAATCCGGCTTTTAATCATTTGAAAATTTCGGGCGAAGAACCAATTGAATCCATTTCAATTTATAATATGGAAGGGAAATTAATTTTAAAAGAAGAAAATATTCGCTCCCAAATATACTTTGCCGATATTAATTCATTAGCTTCCGGAATGTATGTAGTCGAATGTAATTTCAATTCTACAATCAAACGATTGCGGTTTATCAAAAATCAATGATAATAAACTCCTCCCGGAAAAACAGTCAAAGTAGAATTAGTAAGCCTGCCACAAATATTTGCTGATGGTAAATCTACAAAGCTATCAACTAAAGAAACCTGCGCAGGAGGCAATACCACTGTTGCAGATTTTGATAAATGAACTTCTCCATCTACTATAATTCCATACGTCATTGTAATAGAATCCAATGTCTGGTTATTTATATAGATCAACACACTGCAATTTGTTTCCCCACAGGTGATAAAATTATATGTTTTTTTAACCTGCTTTAATTTAAAGACCATAACTGTATCATTAAAGTGCAAACTCTGCGGACTGTTTTCAATAATTAATTGCGAAATTTCACCTGTAGTGTCGATATCTACATTACAATACATACAAGAGCCATCGTCTTCCTCAGCAGTATTATCATAATTGAGTGATTCCGGATCAGTACATCCTTTTTCCTTACAGCTACAAAACAAAAAAGATATAATAGTTATCAGGTAAATAATTCTGACCATTTATAAAAAGTAAAAATTGTATATCAAATGTAATGAAAAACAATTCATCATTTAAGTGTGAATTTTTTCCTTGTAGTAAAAATTAGGACAAGCTTCTCTTCTGATTTCGACATCGTTTGACTAATCCATTCTATTTTATTAAGACACCTGCTGTTGTTCTTTTGTAGCCTGAAATTATTGCATAGTATATGAACATGCTAAAGATAGTTGTTGGTTTGAATTTTCTATTGGAACATGTGGTTATGAATGGTGTGAAAATTCTAGGTGTGACTTTAGTTGTTCTGTGGGAGCCTTTTTTATCTTCTTGCAGGGATATTAAAGGTTCCTGATACTATGTGTCAATTAAGTTAGTGTAAGTGACAGAATAAGTGCAATGTTGATCATTATGAAAATCACACATGCGCAGATAATTTCACTGACACAAAATAAGTTTCAGTGTATGCAAATACACTAACTGAAACTAAAATGACAATGAATCCCCCTGATAAAATCAATTTTTTTAAACGTGTATTATTAATAGAGAATGATGATGTAGAGCTTTACATCGCAAAGCGAGTTATCCTTTCAAAACCATTTGCGGAGAAAGTAATAATTCATTCATCACCCAAAGATGCAATCGAACATCTGAAAATGCAGTCAGCGAACCAGCTTCCTGATGTAATTTTTCTCGACGTTAAATTAGTTGAATTTGATTCATTTAATTTTCTCGAGGAGTATTCGAGATTTGATGAGAAAGTCAAGAGCCGGTGTAAAATTGTGCTCTTGACTAATATTATTCCGAAAGAATATAATGTGAAGACGAAAAAACTGCATAAGTCTTTAATCCATTCTGTCATGCATAAGCCACTGACGGTTGAATCTTTAAGAAAATTTATTCTGGAGCTTGGACTGGAAAACTAACTTCATTCCTTTTAATTACTGACGTAGCCATGAATAATATCCGTGAATTCAACACAAAAAATTTCCAATGTTGAAACTTTAATTCAGGATATGCCGGAATAGGAATTATGCAAGCTTATTTTCTATTGCATAATGTGTCAGCTCAGCATTGGTACGCAGCTTCATCTTTTCAAGAATCCGCGAGCGATAGGTGCTTACTGTTGTAACGCTCACTGAAAGCTTCTTAGCGATTTCAGAAATTGTCTTTCCCGAAGCAATTAATTTAAGTACATCAAATTCCCTGTCGGATAATTTTTCATGCAGTTGATTATGCGTATTTCCGCCTTCAATAATTTCTGCAAGTTTATCAGCAATAGTTGCAGTGATAAAACGTTTTCCACCGAGGATCGTCTTTACTGCAGTAACGAGTTCTTCAGGCGCAGCTTCCTTCGTCAGGTATCCGGCAGCTCCTGCTCTCATAGCACGAATTGCATACTGATCTTCCGGATGCATGCTCAGGATCAAAACAGGAAGCTTTGGATATTCTTCCTTTATCTGCTTTAGTGATTCTATTCCATTTCTTCCAGGCATCGAGACATCACTGATAATTATATTCCAGTTATCTTCACGTGCAGCCTGCAACAATTTATTTCCGGTATCGACTTCTCTTATAAATGAATCAGGGAATTCTTCAGATAAAAATTCTCTTATTCCTCTTCTCACAATGTTGTGATCATCTGCAATCAGGATTCGGATACCCAGACTATTCACCTTTTCTTTTATTCCGGCATTATAAGGGATCTCAACTGTAACCAATGTTCCTGCTTTCTTAGAACTCTCAATCCTGAAATTCCCACCAAACATTGTCGCTCTCTCCTTCATACCGATAAGTCCGAGCGTCTTTTTTTCCTTAACTTCTTCCTCATCAAATCCATCTCCATTATCCTGAATCGTCAGCATAATTCCCAAATCATTTGCTTCGAATGTCGTCTTTACCAATGTAGCCTTTGCATGTCTTACAATGTTTGTAAGGCTTTCCTGGAATACACGAAATATTGCCGTAGCAAGATTCTTTTCAAATACTCTGTCATCAGAATTAAATGAAAACCTGCTCTTGATCCCGGTGCGCTTTTCAAATTCTGTACTCTGCCACTCTATCGCATCAACAAGTCCCAGGTCGTCTAATATGCCAGGGCGTAATTGAGACGAAATCTCCCTCACTGTCTTCACCGTATCATCGATGATCACATTGATACGATTGATCTTATCAGTCGCAAACTTATTGTCAATCGTCAGCTTATTCTTCAGAAGCGTTGTCTCCATCTTAAGGCTCGCTAACTGGTGTCCTAATACATCATGTATCTCACGTGCAATATTTGTACGCTCCTCCTCTCTTACTTTCTGTAAGTGAGAAGAAAGTTCCCGCAACTGAGTTTCCGATTTCTCCAGTTCCTGTTGTGCATGTTTTCTCTCATCTATATTCTGCACGATTCCGACAAAGAATTCTACATCACCGGTATTATTTCTGTATGCTGATAAGTTTAGTTCAACCCACCGGTAGGAACCATTCCTCATCTTATATCTCTTCTCAATCTGATAGTAATCGATCTCACCTTTGGAAATTTTCTCTACCAGCTCGTATTCCTTTTTCAGGTCATCAGGATGAGTGAAATCTTTAAAGTGTTTTCCTTTTATCTGCTTTGGACTCTGACCAAGCATTCTGCAAAATGCATCATTCGAATTCAGGATCTTTCCTTCAGGAGAAGCCCAAGCAACACCTATGATTTGATTTTCCGTTACCTTCCTGAACATAAATTCACTCTCACGTAACGACAATTCCATTTTTTTCCTCGACGTGATATTCCGTGCTATTGCAACCATATTTCCATCGGGAAACATCTTGATATTAGCCTCTACCTGGATTATCGTTCCGTCCTTATGCATCATTCTTCTCTCACGAAGTATCGAATGACCTTTCATCAACACATCAAAATCGATCGGAACCTCTTCAAGATTCTTCGGATCGATTATCCGCTTAACGTTATCACCTATAAGCTCATGCTTTTTATAACCAAACATCTCGCATAGCTTCCTGTTCACATCGATGAATTTGCCGGTAGAATCGGTGATCATGACTGCATCCGAAGCCTGGTCGATAAAAGTATGATAACGAAGGTCACTTTCTTTTAATTCCTTCTCGACCTGTTTTAAATATCCATCATAACGAATCAATGCAAAGCAATTATCCTGTATGCCTGAATGAATAAAAGTTATTTCAATATTCATCTCCTCGCCTGATTTATGGCTGCAAATGATATCAAAGTGCTGATCTGTTTTCTTTGAATTAATAAACTCTCCGAGTTCAGAAAGAAAATGTTTCCTGAATTTGGTCGTAACTAACTTCTCCGAAAATTTCTTGTTGATCTCCTTCTTTTTCCAGCCGAATATCTTTTCTGCCTCCGCCGGCCAGTTGATCACCTTACTTGTTTTGTCAATTTGTATTGTAGCAAATTTCCCCCTCTGATCTGTTTCCTTCTTCATTTTTAGTAAAAATCAATCCGCGAAGATCGTTAAAGATTTTCTATTTTCTCTATGAAAAATGCTATATTTTCATAGCAGATTATAAAATTTGGGCTCTTCAGTCTTTCCTAATATCTAATTATGCATCCTAAACATTAGAAGAATTCACTTTTTAGGGCTGTTCATTTTTAAAAAATTCCTTTTTTATAAAATGTTTTTAACGCTTTCCTGGCAAAATCATTTATTAAACTTATAAGTATTAAGGATGATTAAGAAGAAACAACCAAGTGAACATTTGTGCTTATTGCATGTATTTAGTTTTTCATATTGCATCCACCAGAACTGATAAATATTTTGTTTCCTATTTTGAAATGCATTGGTATAAATGGAATTGCTAATTTGCAGAAATGAAATGGCTTTTGTTATCCGCAATTGTTTTCATTCAATGCAATTCACTTCGTATGGAAGAAATAAATAAAATTCATGCATTCAGATTAAAACCAGGGGCTGATATCAGGAAAGAAATAGAAATGTTTGCAAAGAAAGAAAACATTAATGCAGGCTGGATGGTGACTTGTGCCGGAAGTCTGACTCAGGCTCATATCCGTTTTGCAAATATGCAAGAAGGAAAAAAGCTGAATGGTCATTTTGAGATTCTTTCTCTCACAGGAACAATAAGTAAAAATGGTTGTCATTTACATATTTCAATAAGCGACAGTCTGGGAAATACTACAGGCGGACACTTACTACCTGAGAGTATTATCTATACAACTGCTGAAATCGTTATCGGTGAGAATAAGAAAATGATCTTTACCAGGGAAAAAGACGGAACTACTGAATGGGAAGAATTACAAATCACTCAGTGAATTTTGAAAATAATTAATTTAAAGAAATTCATGTACAGTGTTAATTTTATTTGAAATGAGGAAATAAAAAAAATCTTTAAGCGTCTGAACGTATATGATAATATTTCCAATCCTCATAGCAGTTATAATATCAATATATCTTTTTCTTACTCAAAAAAAATTTGGCAGTCTTCCTTCCGGAAAGAGTCTTAACAGAATCAGACAATCTCCTAATTTTAAGAAAGGCCAATTCCAAAATCTAAGTGACACTCCCAGCCTGACTGAAGGCGCCACATTTACTTCTGTCACAAAGAAATTTTTCTTCGAAAAGAATAAGCGCCGAAAACCTTCAGGAAAAATTCCCACTCATAAAACCGATCTCAAATCTCTTCCATCCGATAAAAATATCTTTGTATGGTTCGGTCATTCATCTTACTTTATTCAGGTTGATGGTAAGAAATTTCTGGTGGATCCTGTCTTATCCGGTTCTGCATCGCCGATAAATTATACAACAAAAAGTTTTCCCGGCAGCGATATTTATTCAGTAAATGAAATCCCGGATATCGATTATTTATTGATTTCACATGATCATTGGGATCATCTCGATTATGATACAATTAAAAAGCTTCATCGTCGTGTGAAGAAAATCATCTGTGGTGTTGGAGTTGGGGATCATTTGCTTCGCTGGGGAATTGATAAGGAAAAAATTATTGAATGCGACTGGAATGAAGTTGCACTTGAAGAAGATGGTTTTAAAATTATCACTGCACCTTCAAGACATTTTTCCGGCCGTGGTTTTAAAAGAAATCAGTCTTTGTGGATGTCTTATGTTTTATTTACTCCGACTAAAAGAATCTATGCGGGCGGAGATTCAGGTTACGATAAACATTTTGAAACTATCGGAAATGATTTTGGTCCATTCGACTTTGCTATCCTCGAATGTGGACAATACGATAAGAACTGGAAATATATTCACATGATGCCTGAAGAAGTTGTACAGGCCTCTTTAGAGTTAAAGGCAAAGAACTTAATTGCCGTACATTGGGGCAAATTCTCACTCAGCATTCACGACTGGGACGATCCAATTCTTCGTCTTGTTAAAAGTTCAGCTGAAAAAAATGTCAACCTGCTTACGCCAATGATTGGAGAAGAAGTAAATTTAAGCGGAATAAATTCATTTGAAAAATGGTGGGAAAAAGTTGTTTGATCCCGGTTCAACTGTGTTAAAATTATTCATGAAAATAAATTAATATTATTATGCGGATTATATTTATTTTTTTCTTTTTATGTAATGTAGTTATTGCAGAAAATATTTTTCAGAATAAACCTTTATTTAATACCGAAGTCATTCCTTCCGGTTATGCGATTCTTGATAGTGCATCTGGTGATTTAAATCTCGATCAATATTCTGATCTCATATTGATCCTGAAAAAAAATAATGAAGACTCATCAGATGCAGAAAATCCGGGAAGGCGTCCACTTTTAATTTTACTCGGACAAGAAGATAAATCATATAAACTTGTAACTAAGAGTGACAATGCAGTGTATTGTTCAACATGTGGCGGCACGATGGGTGATCCATATCAGGATCTTGTAATTAAGAATGGAAGTTTCTCGATGTATTTTTATGGTGGAAGCGCATGGAGATGGTCAAGATCACTAACATTTAAATATTCAAAAAAAGAAAACGACTGGTTATTATCAGAAGATAAAAACGAAAGCTTTCACACTACAGATCCTAACAATTTTACATCCAAAACAAAAACATCAAAAGACTTCGGAAAAATATTATTTATTAATTTCGATATAAATAAAATTGAATAAGTCGCATACCATTTATTCAGTATTGCTAATGATCATCCATTATAAATTCCCATGCAACATCCCTGGTATAAATCATCAATAGGCAGATTCAGAGTAATTGCCATCAGCGAAGGAATTTCTTTCTTATTTCTTCTGTTAATTGCAATGCCAATGAAATATTTAGCAAACTTGCCGCAATGGGTTTTAACCACAGGCTGGATACATGGAATTTTATTTATTACCTATATGTTAGCATGCTTCAATGTAAAAACAGTTCACAACTGGAGTATGAAGAAAACGTTTGTTGCTGTATTGGCTTCGTTAATTCCCTTTGGACCATTTATCCTTGACAAGAAAATATTAAGTAAAGAAATTGAAGAATAAAAGTATAAGTAACCAGCACAACGGATGAGTATCAGTCGGAGCACTTCAAATTATGAATGATGCATTATTTCATGGGCCTCATACTGTTTTACATCTACTCCAAACCTTTTCAAAAAATCAACTCCTTCATCCAATGCAATACCTTTATACTGTGCATATGATTTCAGGAAAATTACTTTTTTAATTCCCATAGAATAAATTATGCGGGCACAGGGCAGACATGGAGAAAGAGTAATGTAAAGTGTACATCCATCAAGAGGAACTCCATTTTTGGATGCATATAAAATTGCATTCTGCTCGGCATGCAATGCAAGCGAACAACTTCCTTTGCTGTCGCGCGGACAACCAATATTTGGCCATTCCTCATCACAATTATGTGTTCCTGCAGGAGGACCATTATATCCAATCGATACAATGCGGGTGTCTTTCGTTAACACTGCTCCTACTTTTAGCTTCACACAATGCGATTTATCTGATAACCGCTGTGCAAGCTCCATATATATTTCGTCAAATCCTGGTTTTATCACGCTGCAAAATTAGTTAAAAAGATTTGCTGTTCATTGTTTCATTATTATAACAGATCAGCCACCGATTCGTTGCAGCCACTCTTTAGCTGCCTGGTGATTAGGATCAATAGCTACAGCTTTACGCCAGTTTTCTCTTGCATGATTAACATCCTGCATGCTGATATAAATTCCTCCGATGTTATAATACGTCTCCGCATTCGTAGGCATTACCTCACTTGCGCGAATGTAATAATACAATGCCTTTTGTGAATCCTTCTTTGCATAAGCTTCAGAACCCATCTTCAGGTATTCCTGGCATGCAGAAAGTCGTGCTGCTGAAAGTGCAGAGGCATTCTCGGCACTATTCACGCAATACATCACAGAATCAATCCTGTCGAAACGCGCATAACTCATTCCCATGAATACAAATGCATCGGCATAATCCGGAATTAATTTTATTGCCTTGTTACAATTATCAATTGCATTACGATATTCGCCTTTATTGTAGTATGCACATGCAATATAAAAATAGGATGATGCGTCTTTTGGAATTATTCGTGTGACCTTAGAATAATAATATATCGCCGAATCCCACTGACTCATATTAAAATAAAATACTCCTCTGTTTTTATTTCCATCAACATGGTTGGTATCGATATTAAGTACAACTAAATTTTCTCTCAATGCTTCTTTCAGATTATTTTTCTTGTATGCAATCACAGAAAGATTATTGTATGGATCAGGTTGCTGTGGTTTTAGGCGAATGCATTCGTTAAAATTCACAGTCGCTTTATCAAATTCACCCTTATCCAGGTACACCATACCTAAATTGTTGAATGCTTCAGCCGCCCGCGGACTTTTCTCCGTCACGTCGCTCCACATCGTTTCTGCATTCTTCCAGATTCCGACACGCATCATTGCAAGCACAGCAAAAATAATAGTTACAGCTCCTGCTACTTTTAATCTTGATTCCTTCCATACAGGAAAAAGCTGATCGAGATTCATCAGCGAAATAAAAATTCCGATTCCTGCTAAATAAGTAAACCGTTCATAGATCAATGCGCTGTTAAATGCTACAATATGTAAAACAGGAAAGATTGAGAACAGGAAAAATAATAGTCCGCCTGTAACCATTGGCGCCTTCTTCCATGAATAAATTACTCCCGTGGCAACAACTCCAATTGCAAGAATACCAATGATCAACAAAGTAAAATATTCCCCACTGCCATTAACCGGAAAAGTATACATACAAGTCTGATGAAACGGCAATAATATTTTCTGAAAATAAATTCCGAATCCCATCACAGAGTAGATAATCTTATCCATGAATGTCGGAGGTAAGGTATACTTATCAGCTACAAGTGTGCTTCCTGAAATTGCTGCAAGTCCGAATATAAGTGAAAGAGTGAAGAAAGGAATTTTATTCAGGAGCGACTTCCACCTGAAACGGGAAATGAGCATGTAGTCTGTAATAATTAAAACAAATGGCAACGTGATCGCCTGAACTTTCGAGAATAAAGCGAAGACAAAAAATATAATACTGGCTCCGTAGGATATTTTTTTAGATGAGTTAATAAACTTCATGTAAAAGAGCCAGGATAACAGATAAAAAAATCCGTACACGACATCCTTTCTTCCTGCAATCCATGCCACTGCTTCTACAGACATCGGATGTATTGCAAAAATGCAGGCAATAATACCGACTACTTCATTCTGCAGCTTTAATTTTTTCAGGCAGAAAAAAAGTATTAGCGCATTCATAATGTGAAAAAAAACATTTACTCCGTGACACCAGCCCGGACTAAGCTTAGCAATTTCATAGTCTATCGCAAATGTTATTAATACAAAAGGATTATAGCTTAGTAAAACTTTTGTCGTGAACATAGACTTTACATTGTCCATCGTCAGTCCCTGAATCATCGGTGTCTCTTTCAGGTAACGCTTATCATCCCAGTCGACAAGCTGGTAATCGGTCACTGAACGGTAAACAATTATAATCAATAGCGGAATTAGAATAATCCAAAGCAGGTTACGGTCCGGACTAAAAGCATTAACCTTTCCCTCTTTAACTGCAACCGGTTTCCCTTTTTTCATAAGCAATCGCAATTTAATCAAATAGTCGAAAGTCATAAGTACCAGTCCGTAATCGCCCCCTTATACTTACGACTTTCGACTTATGACTTATGACTTAAGGGCATATAAAATCCCTTTGTTTTTCCGCAAACTATTCTATTTTTGCACAAACTACTTCATATGAAAAAGTATCTTTTCCCGGTTTGCCTTTTCTCACTGCTGATCTTTACCCAGTGCAGTAATCCTAAACCTGAAACTACAACAGATGAGTTTTCTGATACGACAACAGTAAAAGATACTGTTGCCGAGCATGCACAGGAAATGCTCGAGTTTAAATTCTTTTATACAATTGCAAATCTTCCTTCACCTCTTGAGATGATCAATGCAATTTATAATAACAAAGTTCCTTTCAATAAGGACCTTCTTAATCCAGCAAACAAGGCTTCAGATTATTCTACCGGTTTTAAAAAAGCAGTTAACTATGGTATCTACGGAATCGATATGGCTTATGCTGCATTCTATGGTCAGAACCAGGACTTGTTAGATTACTATGCAACATCAAAGAAGATGGCAGAGAAACTAAATGTTCAGGAAACATTTGAGCAGTTTACTTCAAGCTTTATGGACAATGAGCAGAATCGCGATTCACTGGTGAAGATCATTGACCGCGCTTATGCCGAGACCGATAATTACCTCCGTTCAAATCGCAGGATTGAAGTTGCATCACATGTTCTTGCCGGAAGCATCATCGAAGTAGAATATCTTAGTGTCGAGTTGCTGAAGAATGAAGAACGTACAGCTGCGAATGCTGAACTCTATGATAAGATCTATAATGGAAAACTATATTTCGATAATCTCATTAATCTTTTTTCTGATTTGAAAAAATACCCAAGTTCAGCTGCATTGCTTGAACAATTAAAATCAATCAAGAAAGTCTTCGACGAAATTCCATCTTCTGCAGATCTTACAAAACAACACATGACAAGGCTTAGCGAAGTAATTAAGCCTGTCAGAAATGATCTTACTAGTTGATAATGTGAATTGAACTGAAGCATGGATTACCTATGGGGATTTAAATGAATCTACATTGCTTCATTAACCTCTGCAGTTTTCAAAATAATTACATTTATTAATACAGCAGACCTGTGAGTGAACGAATACTGAAAGCCCTTTTACAGTTGTTCGCAATCGGTGCGGCTCTCGACAAACTTACTCTTCAAAGCAGGGAAGTTGTAGAGAATTTTTTGCGCCAGCAGGTGAGTCTTCACAGGATACAGGAGTTTCTCAGCTTTTATGATGAGCAGGTATTGCGATTCGAAACAGGTGATGATGTACAACAGGGTAAGAAGAAGCTTTCGGTCAGCTCAGTCAAGATGTTGCGCATCTGTACTGAAATAAATAAGGAACTTGATAGCCGACAGAAGTACATCGTCTTCCTTCGTCTCGCTGAATTTATGCAGACATCCGGAATCGAACTTTCATTTTCAGAAAAGGAATTTCTAGAAACAGTTGCAAATGTATTCACGATAGAACAGGAAGAATATTCCCTTTTCATGTGGATGACATCGCCGAAAATAAATTCGTCCGGTATAAAGTCACCTTTGATCCTCGTCGCAGGTTCGAATAAGAATGAACGAGAGGGAATGCTTCATCATGCTGATCTCGACGGAGAAATGATTTTCATGAATGTGAAGCGTGCACAGGTTATCTTCCTGCGTTATACCGGAAATGATCTGCTTACTGCAAACGGTTTGCCTGTCGAACAAAGGAGAGTTACTGTACTTGCACAGGGCGCAGTCATTCGTGGACAAAAGATTCAGCCGCTTTATTATTCCAAGATCCTTCGTGGATTCCTTAGCGCGATCGACAGGAACCCATTTACATTTTCAGTAAGAGATCTGGAACATCATTTTCCAAATGGCAAAAAAGGTCTTCATGACCTGAACTTCGATATCGATTCAGGCACACTTGTAGGAATCATGGGAAGCAGTGGCGCGGGGAAGTCGACGGTGCTGAATATTCTGAATGGAAGCATCAGGCCATCTTCAGGATCGGTGATGATCAATGGAAAAAACCTGTTCGACAGTGATGGAAAGTTAGAAGGTGTTGTTGGAAATATTCCACAGGATGATCTGCTCGTCGAAGAACTTACCGTTTTTCAAAACTTGTATTACAATACAAAGCTTTGTTTTGGCTCGCTCGATAATGATGAGATAATAAATAAAGTTGATGATGTAATTCATTCACTTGGATTAAATGAAATCAGAGATCTGAAAGTCGGCAATGTTCTAAACAAGATGATCAGCGGCGGACAGAGGAAGCGTCTTAACATCGGACTCGAGCTGGTAAGAGAACCTTCCATACTCTTTGTCGATGAGCCTACATCCGGACTCTCATCACGCGATGCAGAAAATGTAATGGACCTGCTCAAGCAGCTTGCCCTTGGTGGAAAGCTTGTCTTTGTGGTCATCCATCAGCCTTCATCAGAGATCTTCAGAATGTTCGATCAGCTTCTCATGCTGGATACTGGTGGTTTCCCGGTTTACCTGGGCAATCCTTCAGATGCGATGATTTATTTCAAGCGCATGGTACATCGTACAGATGCAGAGCAAAGCGAATGTCCGGTTTGCGGTAATATAAATCCCGAGCAATTATTCAATATCATTGAGCTTCATGAGCTGGATGAATTTGGTGTGCCAACGAGTCATCGAAGGATCACGCCACTTGAATGGAACGAGCTCTTTCGTACCAGGCGTCCGGAACTGCGGCCAATCAACAATACTGTTTTTGTTCCTGCGGTCTCTAAAAAAGCATCTGCATTTTCGCAGTGGAGAATTTTTTTCACCCGTGATCTGAATGCAAAGCTTGGTAACATTCAATATATATTAGTTAATCTTCTCGAAGCGCCTTTGCTTGCATTTTTACTTGGATTTATTCTCAGGTATTCTTCAGGCGGCGATTATAAGCTGATCAGTAATCCGAATATTCCTGCTTTCATTTTTATAGGCGTCATCGTTGCTTTGTTTCTCGGACTTTCTGTTAGTGCAGAAGAAATTATTCACGACAGAAAAATTCAACAACGCGAAAAATTTCTTCATCTGAGCAGGACAAGTTACCTGATGAGTAAAGTTGCTTTGATGTTTATCATCTCCGCTATCCAATCAGCTTCATTTGTGATCGTAGGTAATCTTATTATGGGAATTCATGATATGTATTTTCCATACTGGCTGATCCTGTTTACAACAAGCTGTTTTGCCAATCTTCTTGGACTTAATATCTCCGCTGCATTTGATTCAGCCGTTACCGTTTACATCCTGATCCCATTCCTGCTCATTCCGCAAATATTATTAAGCGGGGTTATTGTCAGATTTGAAAAACTGCATCCTGCAATCGCAACTGAAGAAGGAGTTCCTTTGATAGGCAATATCATGACTTCACGCTGGGCGTATGAAGCATTGGCGGTTGAACAGTTTGCAAACAATCCATTCGAGAAACAATTCTTCGACATGGATGGTGAGATGAGTCGCGCTACCTATAAGAAGGATTGGTGGATTTCCGCAATGAAGTCAAGGCTGGATAAATGCGAACACATGGTGATCAATAATGCACCTTCCGATTCATTTAAAACACCTTTAACAGTATTAGCAAATGGATTTGAAGAGGAACGTTCATTGAACTCGCCTATCGATTACTCATTTCTGAATTCCATTAAGCAAAACAATTACGACAGGAATATTGGTGCAAGAATGCGGAGTTCACTGGATTCGCTAAGAGAATATTATATCGACAAATACAATATTGCAAGCGAAGAAAAAGAAAAGCTTCTTGGCTTGCTTATGAGCAATCCTGAGAAAACAGCATTGTTCAATACCATGAAGAATACCTATGAGAACGAAAGTCTCGAAGACCTTGTTAAAAGCAATAATCAGACTGACAGACTTCTCGTCACTAACTCAAAAATAATTCAACGTTTTGAACCTGTATTTCATATAAATCCAAAAGAAAAATTTTTCAAGGCGCCATTATTCTCTGCTGTAAAAAATTTTGGCGGCAATAGTTACAAAACTCTTTGGTGCAATTTCATTGTTATCTGGCTAATGACCATTGTCCTCTATTTATTATTGCAGTTTAATGTATTCAGGAAACTGCTGAATACAGGATCGGGAAAAAGATATAAGGTAAAAGCCAAATAGTTTTCTAATTCCGAAAGTGTATGTTTTTATTAAAACACTCTTAAATTATAACTATTGATGATAACAAATTACGATATTAGGATCTTGAATTTCGGGTATATGACATTTGATTCAAATGCATATTTTTGACAATCCTTATGAAACAGGCCATCTATGATATTTTTAAAAACATGGAAGCAGGAAACATCGTCCTCGCTTATCGTGGCGAAATTAATAATGACCTGCTTGAATCAGTTTATTCATTAGTCGATAAACATTTTGAAGAAAAGAAAATTCCGAACGATATCAGGAAAAAATTCTTTCACATATTGGTCGAAGCGCTTCAGAATATATTTCATCACCAGCATGTAGATAAAGGAATTGAAAAGGAACCACTGACAGGATTTCTTATCAGTCATTCTGAAGGTCATTATCATATTATCACAGGAAATTATTTACTGAACTCTGCAAAAGAAAATCTGGAAAAGAGAATTAATAAAGTTAACAGCTTATCTGTTTCTGAACTAAAAGTTCATTACCAGGAATCTCTTGCCGGAAATGAATTTTCAGAAAAAGGCGGGGCCGGATTAGGAATTATAGAGATGGCACGCAAATCAGGCAATAAATTAAATTATGAATTCATAAATATAGACGATACTTTTTCTTTTTTCGTTTTGGAGATCACATTAAATCAGGCAGTACAAAAATAATAAGCACATGAGTAATTTAATTATTAATGACAGCATCAAGACTCCATCAATTTCATTCGCAGGAGCAAACGGACTACTTGAGATCAAGGGTAAATCTATTCCGGAAAACTCACTAGAATTTTACAGACCTGTCTTCGAATGGCTCGACAGCTATTCCCAATCGCCGGCACCATCGACAAAATTTAAAGTTGCTTTGGAATATTTCAACACCAGCTCTTCCAAATGCCTGCTCGATATTTTACGACGGCTTGAAACTCTGAATGGGTCTGGAAAAAGTAATGTCCAGGTTGAATGGTATTATGATTCTGATGACGAAGATATGCTTGAGGCAGGAGAAGACTACAAAGCTATTGTTAAGCTTCCATTCGATCTTAAACCGGGATTAAACTAAGTCAATGAATTTCTCTTAGAGATTTCAAATATTATAAGGCTCATTGAAATTAAAAAAGCGACAATATCCTTGTCGCTTTTTTAATTTAAATTCCGATCTAATTCACTACAATTTTATGAGTATATGTTTTACCATTCGATTGCATGCAGAGAACATATACTCCTGCCCGAAGATATTTTACGATCAACTCTTTTTTTACTTCGCCTTTTTGAGCCTCAAAAACAATGCTTCCCTTTGAGTCATACATTTTCAGATCAGAAGACATAAGCATTTTATCATCGGCGATAATTTTTATGATTCGCTCAGATGGATTCTGTCCTATCGAAACTCCTAAAACAGGAATGGATTCTACATTAAGAGTTGTTATGATGAAAGGCAATGAGGTAGCAGTACAATTATTACTATCTGTTACCACTACGGTATAAGCACCATTTTGTGTTGGAGAATAACCAGAGCTTGTTGCCGATGGAATTAAATTACCATCCATGTACCATTGATTGCCGCTTGTTGCGCTGCTGTATAAATATGGTCCGGCCTGTGTAATGACCGGCATCATTGGACCATTTGAAAAACCAACGCTGGAACTCCATGTGCAATTTACTGTTGTTCCTGTGTTGTTGCCGGAGCCCATGTCTGCAAGTGTTGTTCCTGATGCTTCATTCATTCTCCAGTAACCAACCAGATCTGTGGTTGCAGATGTATCAAGATGTGTCGACATGTTTGCATTAATCTCTGCAGGTTGTAACACCCTGTGCCAGATCCTTACTTCATCGATCATTCCATTCCAGCCACGGAAATCAAATTGCGAAACATCAGCAAGTCTTCCGATCTTAACAAGATAAGTTGATGACACAATTGTTCCGTAAAATCCAAGTGTATTTGTTTTTGAAAGCACGCCATCGATATAAAGTTTTTGCTCATATCCATCAAACGTTGCTGCAACGTGATGCCATTGATTAAGCTGAAGAGTGTTCGGATCACTTTCAACTTCTACCCAACTAATCGGCGTTCCAAGTGAATCGCATGCGATGTTAAATGAAAGTTGTCCGGATGCACCGGCACGTAAAACGTAGCCTGCTTCTCCTGCAGACCAGCCATGTTTACAAACGATCGACCCGGCTGCAGATGATACACCCCATTGATTTGCATATATCCATGCTTCGATGGTAATTGAATCACTGATGTCAAGATTGTTATTCGTTGGTAAATCTACATAGGATGTTGAACCATCAAACTGAAGACTGCCTGTGTTCGAAATGCAGTTTTGTGATCTTGCAATTAATGAGATCAGAATAAATGTCAGAGTAAATAATTTTTTCATAGTGATGCGGATTGTTTATTTAGAGAGGGTTTACATAATCAAATATATAAAAAAGGATGGTATTGCCTGCTAATGAGGATGATTGATGATACCTGATTAGTATTAAACCAAACTGTTAACATAATGAATTGCCATGAACAGATGTTTTATTTTAACGGAAAATCGCAACAATAGCCATTAAACCCAATGATGAAAGGGTCTATATAAGTACTCAGGTTTAACGATTACTGCGAATTGGTTATGACTGAAAATGTCCCATGAAACTTACGCGGCTTAGCAGGAGAAAAAGTTTCCAGCACGAAATAATAAACACCGTCATTCACTTTATCGAAATCATTTCTTGACGGCCAGAGATTATTTCTATCCTTCGTTTCGAAAATTAAATTTCCCCAACGGTTAAATATCTGCATCGAAAAATTCACAGGAAGATTTTTTGGCGCAAACTGATCATTGCGAAAATCTCCATTAGGACTAATTACATTCGGAATAAAAATGGAATCACAGATAGGCCCGAGTTTGATCGTATCGAGTTTCACATCTGTTGTCGTTCCATCACTAGCTGTTAATTTTACTGGATAGTTTGCTGATGAATCATAACAAATCTCCGGTGGTTGTGGAAGTGTTGAAGATGAAGGATCGCCACCAGGAAATTCCCAAAGCCAGCTAACCGCATTTGTACTAAGATCAGTAAATGTGAAGCACACGTTCGGACATGTTGTATCTGAATCAAAACTAAAATCAGCTACTGAATACTGGCAAATGGTATTCTCCTGTACAGGTATCATCATTTCCTGCCATGCAACCGGAGTTGTTGTAACTGTATGCGCAACATCATTCAATGGCGCATTTACTATTTCCATCGTCTCCTGTCTCTTCGTAAATGAAATTGGCTGTGTCATACACCCGATCGTTCCGTCAGAGGATGTACGAAACACTCCTGCATTTCTGTATGCGCCGGGCGGACGAAGATCTCCTGTAAATAAATATCCACTATCATTTTTCAATGAGATAACTTCAGACGGATAATTGGTAAACAATGTGGATACCGGATATTGATGCGACCATGTTATGTCACCATTCCCATCGCCTTTCATCAATAACATATTCCGCTCATCAAAGGTTCCTGCATCTCCTGCCAGGACAAAGCCATTATCCTTTGCTATGAGACTTCTTCCTTTTTCTCCATCAAGAGTTCCTGCATCATAAAAATCCGATGCTAAAACATTTCCATTGTCATCGACTCTTAATACTGATATATCTGCAGCAGTAGTACCGAAATAAGAAAAGCCTCCAATAAGCCAGTCCGATCCATAATCAATTGCCCATGGCTCATCATCATATTGCGATCCGATTGACTTCGACCATTCAATATTCCCGGATTGATCCAGTTGTGTAACGACTACATTCGTGAAAACAAAATTGAATGAACCGAAACTATTCGACGTAGATGCAACACCAGTCTTTCCCGATGGATTGACACATGATGCAAAACTAGTCTGCATGTAAGTAGATCCATACATTTTCGATTGAAGAGGATTTCCCAGGCTGTCTGTCTTCATCCAGAAAATCTTTGAGTAAACACCAGGTGCATTATAATCTGCAGCTGCTGTTATATAAAATTCATCATTTAAAATTGATAATCCTGTTGCAAAATCAGCTGCCGATGCGCGGTATTCCTTCATCCATAACATGTCACCAAGATTATTAATATGCATTAATACGAGTCTGTAATCAGATGCACTCCAGTCCCACGTAGAACCAAGAATGATGAAGCCATCTCTCCATTTCTTCATTGACTTAATAACAGTAACATCATGCGCATTATATACCCTGCTCCATAACATATTTCCATTCTCATCAGTCTTTACAAAACCAGTATAAATGTGCGTCGGATCAGTAATGATCTGGCATATCAAAAAACCTTTATCATCCGTCAATGAAAGTGTTGTTCCATATTCGCTCTCAGTAGTTCCATAATGTTTAATAAATGTTCGCTGTGCCTTTGCAGTAAAAATGCTGCACACAAAAAGTATAGTAACTAATCGTATCATTGGTGCAATTTAGAAAATTGCAGCGAAAATTATAGCCCCAGATTACGTAGAAAAGTCATAAAAAACGAAAGGGCTGGCTGACAATTGTCAACCAGCCTTCTTTCAACTATTGCCAAATCTATAATGAGAAGACGCTTTATAGTGAAGCTCCCTTTTCAGTCTTTTTCTTAATTTCTTCTACCTGATGCATGAACTGGGAAATCTTGGAATCAGCATATGGGCCATATGCATCAACTAAAGTTCCTCTGCCACCATCTGAAGTTTCAATTGCAAAAAGAATTGAATTGTCAGCCGGATCTGAATTACCCTCGAAACGGTAAAAGTTCAGCACCTTTACTTCTTCCGGGGAATAAATACGATCCCTCTTCAGCGATTTCAATCCCTGTTCTGTAATTTTGTAATCGTCAGAAAAACCTTCTCTGGAAAGTGTATTCAGACATGATACCAGTGTCTTGAGATCATTATTTTTCAGTTCTGTTTTCATCTTTTTTTGTTCTGATTTTCAATTACTATTAGGAAAAACCCTGCCAACTGCTAATTAAGCAATCAAGCACATTATCACCTGATTATTGATGAGAATTATTTACCTCAAATTTCCCAATGTGATGCAACTATGATAAATAATACCACACTAAATACAGAAACATATGATCAATTCCATTGGTAAGGATTTTTTTATAAAGTGATAAAAGTTATAAATTATGAAAACATTTGGAATTGTATTAATAGCATTAGGTATGGTAATGATGATCATTACCGGAGTAAAAATTGTGACTAAAGAAAAAGTTGTTGACCTCGGTCCGGTCGAAATCAATAAAGAGAAAAAAACACCTGTGAATTGGTCGCCAATAGTTGGTGCAGTATTACTCGTTGGCGGAATTACTGTAATGGCTTTGGATAAGAAAAAGGTTTAAATAGTTATTGAATCTTCAACTGACAATACTATTCAAATGGAACTATTGACGGCCTCTGAATATCGAAATCCTGGAAGGTAAAATCATAGGTTTTTGCCGGATTAAATCTCACCATTGCTGCATCTCTGTCAGGCACGAATGGATACAATCCAATAGAAAGCTGGAAGGTATTAATAACAAGCAATTCGTTTTTAATAAGCAATCCGAAACCATAACCCTGGTAAAGTTTGCTATCCATTAGCCTGCTGTCTTCATTCGCAATCAATCCCAGGTTAACAAAGAAAAAAGGTGCGAAGTGAAATCCTATAATATGAAATGGTAAATATGCCTGGGTTTGTAACCTGAGTGTTGCACGCTTGGATCCTGTAATTTCATCACTCTCCAGTCCTTTAATCGCATTGTTAAGATCGATAGTTTCCTTTTCAAACCTGTTAATGCCATGAGTGACATCAAGCTTTATGAATTGTCTGAACCGGAATTTTTTAAACTCTACCAGATCAGAAAAATATCCTAATCCGATATTGAAAACACTTTGTTCAAGATTGCTTTTGTGAATGAATGTACCGAACGATGCATACATCGATAGATATCCAAAGTTATCGAAGTGATTTCCTTTTTCAGCATCTATGCCTCCATACCACCTGTCTCCACTGCTTCTTTTTTCATAGCCTCCAACAAGGTTAATGACCCTACCTGCAGGCACGTCTTCCTGCACACCGAAACGATATATATAATAATCACGATAATAAGACCGGTTCGACAAACCAATTCCAACCAGATACATCTGCCTGTTCTCATAAAAATGAGCAGGTGAAATGCTAACAGGAGGATTATAATTGAAATGATTTGAAAAATATCTTCCTGTTAAAATAAGTTTTGTTCCCCTCACTTCTTCTGCTGTATCCTTTGAAAGTGAAAAGCTTCGTCCAAGCCAGTAATCGCTTATGAAAAACCGCGTAGCATATGTTACTGTATTGCCTTCGGGAAAAACTGTCTTTCCTGAAATTTTATTGTCATAAAATTCAATTCCGCCTGCCCATTTAAATAGCGATGATTCAAAAGGCCGATTGATTCCGACACCACGATGATAATCTTCAGTATTTGTGCTGTAACCGATAGAAGGAACTATTAATGTTCTACCGATATAAGGCATAGAATATGTTCCTGAAATGATATACCTGTTTTCATTTCTTAAATATGTGAAGTCGTTTTGCAGGTAATGAAAGATCCCAAGAAAATTCCGGTCTGTAAAATTAAACACATATTCATCAGAGGTAATACCAATTCCGACTGACTTGGAAAAAACATCCTGTTCCCTGACGACTACATCGACGCTGTCAGTTCCTTTAACGACACGGATAAACGTTACTATTTCTCTTACCTGTGTAGACTGCCTTAAGATACGCTCTGATTCTTTAATGCGCATGGCATCGAGTGTATCACCAGACTTATATAGTAGCTGACTAAGAATTGCTAATCTTGTCGAGCGCTGGTGAAGCACATTCAGACTTTTTTGTAAAAAACTTTTTGGCTTAATGGAAGTATCCTGTACCGAATATCCAAAAGGATCATTCGTTTCGATAATTATATTCCTGATAATTTTTCCCTGCAGCTTCTGGTATTCGACCTGCTTACGTTGCTTTTCTTTCTTCCTTTTTTTATCAGGCAGGTTAAAAATTTCATTGTAAAGCCAGTAGGTAAACTTCTTTTTCTTTGCTACTGCTTCGACCTTTTTATAAATTTCAAGTGAATCATTTTCTTTTTTCTTCTCCTGTCCATTTACATTAATATTATATATCAGGATAGAAAGAAATAGAAAATATTTTTTCATGGTGCAGAAAATGGAGAAGAATGATACGATCCTTCTTCTCCACCTATCTTTTCATCTATCGACTGCGAGCCGACCTGCTGTGTGAAGCAGCAGCTTCTGCCTCATCGACAATTTCTTCTGCCTTGGCAAGAATTGTGTCGACAAGATCGTTAGCCTTACCGGCAATATCGTTCCTGATTTCACTACCCTTTCCAGGTGCAAATAAAATTCCCAATAAAGCTCCCGCTGCGGCGCCGCCGAGGAAAGCAAGCAATATTTTTGAGTTAGACATAGTGATTTGGTTTTAACGATTAGACATTACTGCCCCTGATTAAACGAAGCAATACTGCAATAATAGCAATAACCAACAGGATATGAATTATGCCACCTGCACTGTAAGCAAAAAATCCAACTGCCCAGCATAATACCAGTATAACAGCTATTACATAAAGTAGATTTCCCATGATTTCTAGTTTTATATTTACTATTGAAATTATCCTGCCGAAGCATTCTCTTTTCGAAAAGCTTATTAATCGCTTACTTTCTAAGATAAATTAAAATGAGTTGTGGAATTAAATCTGCAATAGAGTGCAACATGTGGTGAAATAAAAATGAAAGTCAACCAGAGAAAACCTCATTGTCCTCAGATCCTCTTGGCATGCATATAGAATAATGAACAGGATTAATACTCAATTATGATTAGACACTCTGCATCTAATTTCTGGAAAGCATTTAAAAGTTCCGTTTCGAAATTCTCCGATGATAATGCAATAAAATTAAGTGCGTCACTTTCTTATTACACCATATTTGCGATGCCGCCCATGCTGATGATCATCATTAATTTCTCGGGATTCTTCTTTGGAAAAGATGCAATACAGGGAACTGTTTACGGACAATTATCCGGGCTCGTCGGACCAGATGCTGCACTTGCAATACAGGACATACTTAAGAACGTACATCTCGCAAGAGATTCCATGTTCACCATGGTTATCAGTATTGTCACTCTCGTTGTCGGAGCGACAGGAATGTTCACCGAAATCCAGGATTCGATCAATTCGATCTGGGGTATAAAAGCAAAGCCAAAAAAAGGCTGGCTAAAATGGCTGCTGAACAGGCTGCTTTCTTTCTCCATGGTGGTTACGATCGGCTTTCTCCTGCTCGTATCACTCATCATTAATACGCTCATGGATATTCTGAGTGCAAGACTCGAAATCTATTTTTCTAACCTCACCGTGCAACTGGTATATATCTTAAATCTTTTCCTTGTCTTTTCCGTAATAACAGTGCTCTTTGCCATTGTCTTTAAGGCTTTACCTGATGGGAAGGTCTATTGGAAGGATGCTTTGAAAGGTGCCTCATTCACAGCATTGCTATTCATGATAGGAAAATTCCTCATCGGTTATTATCTTGGACATTCAAGTGTTACCTCTTTATATGGCGCAGCCGGATCTATTATCGTAGTTTTGCTGTGGGTATACTATTCAAGCATAATCCTGTATTTCGGAGCAGAGTTCACGATGGTATATGCCTGCATGTTTGGTAAGAAAATAGTTCCATACAGCTATTCTGTTTTTGTCGTTGCAAAGGAGATTGAAAAGAAAGAAAAGACCGAGCATGTCAGAGCGGTAAATGCAGGTTGAAAATTTTTGTGAGGGTTTTTCATTATGACACAACATAACATTTTCACGAAATGGATCAGACGGTTTCTTAAACTTCTGCTATGGACATTTACAACCTTAATATTTCTCTTTCTGATTATCGTATTTCTTATCCGCCTCGACAGCGTTCAGAATTTCCTCATTCAAAAAGCAACACACTTCATTTCTGATAAGACGAAGACAAATGTTAGAATCGGACATGTAGGAATTTCCTTTCCAAAAGAAGTAGTACTCGAAAATGTTTTTCTTGATGATCTGCATAAAGATACTTTGCTTTCTGCCGGACTGATCGGAGTAGACGTTGACATGTTCGGTCTCTTTTCTGATAAACTTATAATCGATAATATCCGCCTCGAAAATATTATAGCAGATATTCATAATACAGAAATTGATTCTGCATTTAATTATGAATTTATTCTAAATGCTTTTTCTTCTGAAAAGAATTCCAGCATGGTTGATACTGCCAAAGGAGAGCCAATGGAAATGTCTGTCAATGAAATTACATTAACCAATATTAATTTCCGGTACGGAGATATATTTCACAAATCAAATATTGTCACTAAACTGGGGAAACTCAATATTGAATTTGACGAAGTAAATATTTCTCAAAATAAATTTCATCTAAATAGTCTGGAGCTTTCCGATGCTACAATGCTAATGGAAGAAAACAAACCAGATGCAATTGAAAATAACAATTCAGACACCATCCAGAATATACTTCCTGACATTCAGTTTTCAGAATTGAATATCAACAATGTCGTCTTTGCATCTGTCAATCATTCAACAAATGAGAAGATGGAATTCAATGTCGGCAAATGTAATATCAAGGCAAAATCTATTTCTCTTTCGCAAAGTAAAATCGAGATCGATGATCTTTTACTGGAAAATTCTTCCGGTCTTATTCAGTTAACCAATTCTAATAATGAACCTGCTTCTGATGATAGTACAACGCCATGGATAATAACTGCCAATGAAATTGTATTAAATGCAGTTGCATATAAGATGGATTTTCTGAAGACACCTGTTGCCAGAGGTTTTGATGCAAATCATATGGATGCAAAAGATATCAATACCGTAATCAATGATTTTGTTTTTGATCCGGATCACATCACTGCAGAAATTGAAAGCATGTCATTGAAGGAAAAAAGCGGAATTGAGGTAAAGGAACTGAGCACTAAATTTTTATTCAACGACAAACAAATTGCTTTAAATGATCTTGATCTGCAAACTAAAGGATCCAGGATCAAAAACAGGATTGTACTTAAATATGATTCACGAAAATCATTGTCTGTAGTTGAGAAGCTTGGATTAGATATCAATCTGAATAATTCTGAAATCGATAGAAATGAAATTGCAATTTTTCAACCCGGGCTTTTCAACAAGCCTTCCCTTTCAGGAATTCCTGAAATCATCTTCCTCGATACAAGACTAGATGGAAAAGTGGGAGACATCAATATCAAAGAAATGAACCTTTCCTTTGATTCGACTTTATTAAAACTTACAGGACGCGTAAAAGGATTACCTGATTTCAATAAATCCTTTTTCGATATTGATCTTGTACAGTTAAAAACCAATAGATCAGATATTCTGAAACTTATCGCAAAACAGAATACATATATTCCAGATTATATTGCTGTAAATGGAAAAGTCAGAGGGACTATAAAGAACTTCAATGGTGATGCAGATATTATTACCAGTTCAGGAAATATTTTTGCAAAAATAAATATGGAGCAAGGCAGTGAAAATTTTTCTGCAAACATTAAAACAGAACATGTAGACCTTTCGCATATCCTGCGTGATACTTCCTTTGGTAAATTAAACATGACTGCAGATATAAACGGAACTTCTTTCGATCCGGAAAAAGGTGTTTATGATATAGATATTAAGACTGATTCCTTCGAATACAAAAAATATATGTACAGTACATTAAAGATCAATGGTAAATACGGGCATGAACAATTCGAAGGTGTTGCAGCAATGAATGACACCAATCTTGCATTCACTTTCGATGGAAAAATTAATGTCGCTAAGGATAACCAACAATTTGATTTCAGATTTAATCTGGCTGCTGCTGATTTGCAGAAACTAAATCTTATCGATCAGGACATAAAATTAAGTGCTAAGACTTCAGCGAGTATCAGAGGAGCAGATATGAGTTCGATAAATGGTAATGCAAGGATCGATGACCTTTTTATTATGAAAGAAAATAAAACATACAGGATCGACTCTGTACTTTTTGCCACATTCAATGAAAAAGGCAACAGCTCATTAAATCTTTCGAGTGCAATTGTTGACCTTGATTTCAAAGGAACATTTAATGCGCAAAATCTTGGTGCTGTCATTAAACATCAATTTAGCCATTACCTCGACATAGCCGATTCAGCCATTGCAGTTTCGAATAATGATTTCACCTTCTCAGTGAATATTAAAAATCATCCGGTCATCAGTGAGGTCATAATGCCAGATCTCGAAACATTTGATCACATAAAGATCAGCGGCAGCCTGGATAGCAAGAATAATATTCTGGTGTTAAATGCCGATGTGCCTAAATTAAATTATGGTGGCATCGATGTAAATAACCTGCTCTTTTCTCTTTCATCGGATGCTGATAAACTCGATTACAATCTTAGTGTCGATGGAATTTCGAATTCTTCATTCAGGGTAATTAAAACAACTTTATCGGGCCAGGTGAAAGATAACGTTGCCTCAATTAACCTGCTCATGAAGGATACAATGGAAAATGAAAAGCTCAATATGAAAGCAGAGCTGACATCGATGTATGAAGGCGATTATCACTTCAAAATTTTACCCGGATTGACAATTGCAGGCACCAGCTGGAATCTGCCAAAAGATAATTTTATCCGTTTCGGAACGCATGGAATGTTATTCAATCATTTCGAGCTGTCAAATGAAGATCAATATGCTTCGATCAATACTCCGACACAAAAGGCTGGTGAGGAAATAAGTTTTGATTTCAGAAAATTCAGACTTGAAACATTTTCGAGGCTGATCGAAAAAGATTCTTCTTTTCTGGAAGGTAAAATGGATGGTAAGCTTCAGACAAAATATACAGAAACTGGAGCCGCTTTCACTGCAGCTTTAACTATTTCTGATCTTTCAGTCAGGAATAATCAAATTGGTAATATTAAAATAGACGCGGTAAACAATGCTGCTGACAATTTTAAATTTGCTTTACATATTTCAGGAAATGAAAACGATGTTGATCTCAACGCTACATATAAGACAACAGTTCCGCCTGACCTTAATATACAATCCAAAATAAATTCAATGAGTATGCAAACCGTTGCTGCTCTTTCCAATGGGAAATTAACTAATGCAAAAGGAAGTCTGAACGGTGAAGTAAATATTTCCGGCAATCCTTCTGATCCAAAAATCAAGGGGCAATTACAATTTAAAAATGCAGGATTTCAATCCACCTTTGCTAATAATTATTTTGTTCTCGACGACGAGAAATTTGAATTTGATGATAAAGGAATATATCTAAATTCATTTACTATATCCGATACATCCGGTAACACTGCAAAGTTGAATGGAAGTGTTTATCTTGACAACTTAAGTATTAAGAGTTTCGATCTTGGAATGGTGCTGAATAATTTTACTGTTCTTAATACTGTCGATCAGAAAGACAAGTTATTTTTTGGCAAGCTTACGTTAAACAGTAACAACACAATCAAAGGTACTCCTGCACTTCCAAAAATATTTTCGAAGACTACGCTCGTTGGCGGAAGTTCGCTTACAGTAATTGTTCCTGAAGCCAGCGTGTCGACAGATCGCGGTGAAGGCGTTGTTGTTTTTACCGATCCCCAGCATAAGATCCATCCTGTATTTACTGTTGAAGAAAAAGAAGAACTGAAGAAATCCGAGATAAAAGGATTTGACGTCGCTGCAGATATTGAGCTTGATAAAAAATCAACACTTAAAATTGTTATCGATCCGATATCAGGTGATTCACTTGTGCTTCGTGGTGATGGAACATTAAGCTTTGGAATAGATCCCGGAGGGGCTACAAGTCTTACCGGAACATTTACAGTTTTCGAAGGAAGTTACCGGGTATCATTGCAGGACTTCATTCATAAAGACTTCAGCATAAAAAAAGGAAGCACTATCACATGGAATGGTGATCCGCTAGATGCTGAAATAAGTATTGATGCAGTTCATGAACAAAAGGCTTCACCTGCAGAACTCGTCGCAGGACAAATCGGTAATCTTTCCGAACAGGAGAAAAACATGTATAAGCAGGTGCTGCCATTCCAGGTCATTCTTCATATGAAAGGCAATCTGCTAAAACCAGACATCAGTTTTGAAATCGATCTTCCATCCAAAGACAGAATGTCGATGGGAGGAACAGTATATTCCCGATTAAATCAGCTTAACAATGATCCGTCTGAATTGAACAAGCAGGTGTTTGCACTGCTTGTGCTTGGCCGTTTCGTTCAACAAGATCCTCTTGCAGGCACCAGTGGTTCCAGCGGAATTGGTTCTGTTGCCAGAACTAGTGTGAGTAAATTTATCAGTCAGCAATTGAATCAGTTCAGTGGTAAACATATTAAAGGCGTTGAAGTCAATTTCGATTTACTTACTTACGATGATTATTCAACGGGATCTGCGGAGGCAACGACACAGATTGCAATTGAAGTAAAAAAATCTTTATTCAATGATAAGGTCTCTGTGCAGGTTGGAAGTACTGTCGGATTGAGCGAGAATAACAATAACTCGAACACGAATGAATTTGCAAGTGATGTAGAGATAGAATATAAATTAGGTGAATCCGGTGTATACCGTTTGAAAGCATTTCATCAGAATGAATATGACGATGGTATTGAAGGTCCGGTTGATGTCACCGGAGTTGGATTGATTTACAACAGGGATTTTGATTTATGGAAAGATCTTTTCAAGACAAAAAAGGAAGAAGAAGTTGCAGTTCCACTCAAAAAAGATTGAGATGTTGAATTACATTCGTTTCCTCCCCGTTGTTCTTGTGTTGCTGTTATTTTCATGCAGCAATACAAAATATTTACCTGAGGGAGAAAAGCTTTATACCGGCGCCGATGCTAAAATTGTTCCTGTCGAAAAAATGGACGGCCTAGGTGATATCAGGAATGAAGTTGATAAGCTTTTACTTCCACAACCAAATTCAAAAATTCTCGGATTAAGAATTAAATTATGGATTCATAACATTGCTCCTACACCGAAACGAAAAGGATTAAGTTATTGGCTAAAGTATAAGGTAGGAGAAGAAGCCGTTTTGTACAGCCGTGTAAATCCCGATCTGATCTCACAGTACATCGATTCGAGATTATTTAATAAGGGAATTTTTCGTGCACATACAACATATACGGTGAAGGAAACAGAGAAGAAAGCTTCTGTTCACTATAATATTTCTGTCCACAAGCGGTATAAATTTGGGAAAGTTTCATGGCCGGAAGAACAAGATACTCTTAGTAAAGAAATCAAATTACTGAGTGCACATAGTCGTATCCGCACGGGTATAAATTATGATCTTGTTCGACTAGAAGAAGAACGGGAAAGGATCGACGAAAAATTAAAAGACAAAGGCTTCTTTTATTACAATGCCGATTATGTATTATTTCAGGCTGACACAAACAATGAAAATAAAACTGTAAATATCAGAGTCACTGTCAAGAGAGATATTCCTTCAGCTGCTTCACAGATCTATCACCTGAATGAAATTTATGTTACACCTGATTTCACACTCAGAAAAGATTCACTTACTATCAGGAAAGATACGGTTGATGTAGACAGCATTCATTGGGTATATGCAGATGCCGCTTATAGACCAAAACCTATTCTGAGATCAGTCTTTTTGAGAAAAGGAGATACATACTCACGGGTCAATCATGAAATGACACTGAAGCGTCTGATGGGAATGAATGTATTTAAATTCGTTAATGTTCGTTTTTCTCCTCCCGATAGTTTTTCAACCGGAATACTTAATGCAAATGTTTTACTAACTCCCCTTCCAAGGAAATCGATCAAAGCAGATTTTGAAGTAACCTCGAAGTCAAATAATTTTATTGGTCCTGGCCTGACATTGAGTTACAGTAACAGAAATGCATTTAGCGGAGCAGAATTACTTACAGTGAATCTTCATACATCTTTCGAGACACAGTTTTATGGTGAATATGAAGGTATGTTTTCCTATGAAGTGGGTCCGGAAATTAATTTATATGTTCCTCGTCTGATGATCCCCTTTTATAACAAGCGCGATACAGGTTATTATATTCCCAAGACGAGATATACCGTTGGATTCGATTTTCAGAGGCGGGTTCAGTATTTCGATTTAAAAACATTCACTCTCATCTACGGGTATAAATGGAAAAAGAAATTGTTGGTAGATCATGAATTGGATCCTTTAAATGTTACTTATTCCCTGCCTTCAAATCAATCGCCCGAATTTCTCGAGATGCTTGAAGACAATGAGCTGCTCAGAAAGAGTTTCGATGAACAGTTCATTGTTGGTCCGTCTTATTCATTTACCTATAACGAGCAGGTGATTGAGAGAAAAAGAAACCAGACTTATTTTAATTTAAACCTGAGTACGTCGGGTAATATTATTTCCTATTTCTCGAAACTTGTATTAGGAAATTATCCGAGTGTTGAGAATCCACTCAAACTATTCGGTACGATCTATTCACAGTTTGTCAGGATCGATACAGACCTGCGGCACTACAGGAGATTAAGCCGTAAGACAAAACTTACCGGAAGATTTTATGCAGGAATAGGAGTTCCGTATATGAACTCTGCAGCACTTCCATATGTAAAACAATTCTTTAGTGGTGGTGTAAGCAGTGTACGTGCCTTTCGTGCGAGAGCATTAGGACCAGGAACATATTACAATGAAGAAAGCTTATCCAATAGTGATTATTTTGAACAGGGTGGTGATATAAAACTCGAGGCAAATATTGAATTACGGTTTCCATTTCTTGGAATGCTTAAAGGAGCCATTTTTACTGATGCAGGAAATATCTGGCTAGTAAACGAAAACCCTTCAATTCCCGGAGGTAAATTTACAAGTGATTTTATGAATGAGATTGCAGTAGGTTCCGGTTTTGGACTACGCTTCGATGCTGATTTTTTTGTGCTTCGTTTTGATCTTGCCTTTCCATTGAGAAAACCATGGCTGCCGGATGGCGAACGCTGGGTTGTAAATAAAATCTCGTGGGGAAACCAATCATGGCGAAACGAGAACCTGTTATTGAATATTGCCATAGGATATCCTTTTTAATGGCATAAATTTTTTTGTACTATACTTTAAAACTCTAAAGGATATGAAAAAAATCATGAAATCGCTTCTGGCACTTTGTATTGTAGGCTTTTTTGCTTGCAGTAATAACCAAACTGCTGACAAAGATGTGCAAGGTACTCCTCAAAATGCAGAGGATCACAATGACGCTAAGTTTGATAACGAAAATGAAAAAGATGCTGCTTTTGTCGTAGATGCTGCAAATGCAAATCTAACTGCTATTTCACTGTGTGATCTTGCAATGAATCGTGCAACACATCAGGAAATTAAAGATCTTGCGAAGACAGTAAGCGAACATCATCTGAAAGCAAATAATGAATTGAATACACTGGCACAGTCAAAGAACATCACTATGCCTACCAGTTCAAGTATAAAAGATGCAGAATATAAAAACCTGAATGAAAAATCAGGTAACGATTTCGATAAAGCTTTTTATGATAAAATAGTTGCTATGCATAAAGAAACTATTGATCGTTTTGAAAAAGCTTCACAAGATGCAAAGGATGCTGATCTAAGAAATTATGCTGCATCCCAACTTCCAACTTTGCGTGCTCATCTTGATCGGGCAATGGACGATCAGAAGCTGGCAGAGAACTGGAAATAATATCTCCTCTAATAAAGGAAAAAGACGCTGGGTTACCTGGCGTCTTTTTTTTTGAAATGATGATGAACCATTCACTTTTTTAATATATGAGTCTTTTCTAATTTAATAATGAATGGTTCATTATGTATGCAAGTTATTGTGCAGGCAATTTTTATTTTAGAATAGCAACGCTTGCATTTTATTCTCCATGATGTTGAATAGAACACCAGTAGTATATTCATAATTCGAAGAACTGACTTTTCAGAACAGAACTGATTTGGACCGAATGCCACCAGGTACATATTATATTTATTGCACTGCACTTTTCTTTGGCGGCAGAACGGAAAGCAGGAAAGGACTATCAATGGAATGCTGTCGTATCTTTTCAAAAAAATATTAAAAATTAATTACTGGATTTAAAATTTGATAATTTTTATCCAAAAAAAAATCCTTCCCCAACGAGGAAGGATTTTTTATACTCCTAAGAGATACTTAGTCTTTTACAATTACAAGATATTTTGATGCACTCCAGAATTTATCCGGATTAGTAATCTGAATATTTACAAACTTATCTTTTTCCTTATTCAAAGTATAAGAATCAGAAGGATGTGAAGTTATAAGTTTTGCAGTTTTGCTATCGATCGGAATTGTATTGACCTGTACATAATCGATGCGAGTAAAATTATTATTGTCAACATTTGAAGCAAGCTTTGATGTCTTGCCAATTCCGAGTAATCCACCAGTCTTATCGATCACCTTCATATCACGAAGCTCTTTCGATTTTCCAACAACATAATACGCTGTATGAAGACTTGTCGTCTGATCGACGATGGTCTGGTGTTGCGCAACCGTTGTCTGAGTCAATGTATCAACTGAAGTCTGTAATGTTGCAACCTGTGTATTGAGGCTGTTCAGTTTTTCATTGAGTTCTGTCAGTTCACGATCCTTAGAAGCAATCTGGTCATTTAAAGTCTGAATCATTTTTTCGAAATGAGCGATCCTGGTACCGGAACTCTTCAGCTTACGATTGAGCTGGGCGATCTTCTCACGGTTCTCATTCATGAGTTGATTGATAGAAGCAATGTTGTCATTGATTCTGTCCTTTGCTGACTTCTTCAATTCACCCTGCTTCTCAATATTTACGTCGATTGCATTTTGTTTCCTGGCGATAGAATCGAGGTTTCTCTCAATATCATTAAACGAAGTAAGGAAGTCGTTCAATGACGAATCCCGTTCATTAATAATCGCAGCGAGTGAGTCTTTCGAGCGGTTAGCCTGATCGATCTCTGCCTGGCGATTATCACAGGCTGTTAGTGATACAACGGCTATTGCAGCCACATAAAGCAATTTTTTCATAGCTTGATTTTTCTGTTTGGTTTAATTAGATGACTTAATAAATGTACCAGTTAGTCTATAAAACGGGATTTTTATAAGATCATTTAGTTTTCTGCAAAGAAAAAAAGAAAGATGGGAGAAAGAATGATGAAACGTCAGATTTATGAACAAATTTTCAGATGGAAGCCTTATTTCTGTGAATTTCCTTCTACAATGCTGTTGAATTAATAACCTATCTATTTTTTTAATTTATTTTTTTTGAAGCCGGGTTTTTCTGTCTGGCCTCTGGTCAGACCGGTTTCCTGCTCAGTACCTGCAGGAATAACCGGTCCTTTCTTTTTTTCTTTTTTATCAGTTTTGTTTTTCATACTTATCTCAACATACTCATTGATACTTTCAGGTGCAGGTATTTTTGCCTTACCTCTGAAAGCTTATCTTCCAACAATCTTATTCTTCTGGTCTGTTGTACAATTAAATCATTTTTGTCGTTTAAAATCTCTTTTAGATCTGGGCGCTCATCTTTCATGTGATCGAAATTTTAAGATTAAATTATTTATTTGCGATAAATAATAAAATTACATGCCATGTTGTAATTACTTACTTACAACTGCCAATAGTGATTTAACTTTATCGAGTAGTTGTGAGCTGTCGAATGGTTTGGTGATGATGTCATCTGCAGTAACTAATGTTGCATTGAGAATATCCCTGTCCATTCCTGTCATCAACAAAACGGGAGTTGTTGAATATTTCGGATCGCTTTTAAGTTTGTCGACAAGTTCGAGTCCGCCGATATGCGGAATCATTACATCACAAATAATAAGATCGAATTTTTTTGACTGGATAATTTCCACTGCATCGAGCAATGTTCCTGCAGTTTGAGTTTCAAAACCTGCTTTTTCGAGTGTCTTTGATACACTATCGCGAATGACCTTTTCGTCATCGATTACCAAAATTGAATTTTTCATTCTTTTATATTTAGCTTGTTAAGTTCAAAATTTATAGTAAAAGTCGTGCCTAAGCCCTTTTCAGATTCGACATCAACAACTGCATTGTGTGACTGAAGTATGTTATGTGTAGTTGCTAATCCAAGTCCTACTCCATTGGTCTTATTCGTGAAATAAGGCTCGAATAATCTTCCGATGAGTTCCTTACTGATTCCTTTACCATTATCAGAAATTTTAACCACACATTTATTTTCATATGTGCCTGTCTCTATTGTCAATACTCCTTCCTTATCTGACATCGCTTCGATCGCATTGATGATTATATTAAGCAATGCAATCTTTATTTTTTCTTTGTCGAGTGAAATGTCACAAACATCATCGGAATATTTTTTAATGATCTTAATTCCTTTAAGTGTTAATCTGTCAATTGCCAAAAGCAATGTCTCATCGATCACCTCATTAATAGAATAATTCAGCTTTTTAATTTCTGTTGGCTTACTCGAATGCAGCAGATCTGTGATGAGATCGTTTATTCTTTTCGAATTTCTTTTTATAATATCGAAATATGCTTCCAGATCATTATTCTCAACTTCGCTTTGTATCTGTTCAAGCGAAAGATTAATATTTGTCAGTGGATTCCTGATTTCATGAGCAAGCGTTCTAACAACACGACCCGTAACTGCGAGCTTTTCAGCGATCAACAGTTCTTTTTCCGCTTTCTTTCTCCTGGTGATATCATGAATAATTCCCAGGTAATTTAACTTCTTTTCATCATTAAAATTTACCTGCTGTACAGTTCCTGATACGAGGCAATCCCTCTTTTCACCAGTTTTATGTTTCAGGGTCAATTCATAATTACTCACTGCTCCGGTTTTGTTTATTGTCTGCAGAAATTTATATCTGTCATCTTTACTGAAATACAAATCTCTTGCATTCAAATTAAGCAATTCACCTCTTGTATATCCGAAGATCCTGAGAGCAGAATCATTGAAATCGATGAAATCTCCTTTTTCATCAGTTATATAAATCATATCACGCGACTTCTCGAAAATACTCCTGTATTTTTCTTCACTGATCTTTAAAGCTTTTGAAGCCGCTGCTCTTTCCATTGCATAACGAATACTCCTGTCAAGCTTTTCAGTATCGAGCTCACTCTTGACAAGATAATCAGCTGCGCCTAAACGCATCGCTTCCATATCAGTCTTTAAATCGCCGCGACCGGTAAGGAGAATGATAGGCGCTTCACAACCTAATTGTTTCGCAGAGATTAATAAGTCAATACCATTTCTCCCTCCAAGAAGGAAATCGAAAATGAGAATATCATGTCCATCCCGTTTGATCTCTTCCAGTCCTTTATCGAAGTTCGGAGCCCATGTCAGAATAAAGTTTTTGTCTTTAATATCTGCCAGGTATTCCTTTGTCAGAAGGAAATCATCCTCATCATCATCAACCAATAATATTTTTACCTGTGGTTTATCCATTATCTCTTTGGGATCGGCAGTTCAACTATCTCAAACCAGTATCGTCCGAGTGATTTTGTTACTTCAATCATCTCTTTAAATGAAACCGGTTTCGAGATAAAGCAATTTACTCCGAGATTATATGTTTTAATAATATCACTTTCTGCTTTTGAAGTGGTCAGTACGATCACAGGAATAGATTTCAGTACGGGATCTGACTTTATTTCTTTGAGTGCTTCCCGGCCATCCTTTTTAGGCATGTTCAGGTCGAGTAAAATCAATCCTGGCCACGGACTTTTTTCCGGGTCTTCATACTTACCTTTCCTGTGAAGATAGTTCATCAACTCCTCTCCATCACTTACAAACCTCAGATCATTCAGAAGATAATTTTCTTCTAACGCTTCCTTGGTCATTTGCCTGTCATCGGCATCATCATCTGCAATTAATATTGTAATCGGTTTGATTTCTTTAGGTGTCATAATGTTATTCTTTACAAACCTTTTCCTGTCAGAGAAAATGAAATGTGGCTTACAAATCGAAAGCCCGCATTTTATTGTAAAGAGTTTTCCTGTCGATATTTAGCAACTTTGCAGCCTTGCTCTTATTGAAATTTACCTGCTTTAAAACTTTCAGGATCATTTCATATTCTGCTTCATGAGCTGCAGCCTTAAGATTAGGTACATGATCTTTTGGTGTACCGTCATCAGTTGTTTTGTTCTCAGGGAAAATTAATTTAGAATGATTTGATATCTCAAGTGGAAGTGATTTCGCTTCGATCGAACCTCCTTCAGATAAAAGTGCAGCTCTCTTGATCACATTTTTCATTTCACGAAGGTTTCCATACCATGGATAATCGAGAAAATACTGCACTACATCTTTATCGAATGTTGTGAATTCCTTATTCAATTCCTGGTTACTTTTCTTTAGGAAGAAATATGCGAAATCCATAATGTCATCTGTACGCTCTCTCAGTGGTGGAACATAGATGCTGAATTCATTGAACCTGTGGAAAAGATCTTCTCTGAATTTTCCTCTTCTGTATGCTTCAGCAAGATTCTCATTACTTGCAACGATAATTCTTACATCGAGTGAAATCTCTTTCGTACCGCCAATACGTTTGAATTTTCTTTCCTGGATCACACGAAGCAGCAATGCCTGTGTTTCATAACTGAGGTTACTTACTTCATCAAGGAATAATGTCCCGCCATTCGCAAGTTCAAAATGTCCAATCTTCGTTCCTACTGCTCCCGTAAAGGACCCCTTCTCATGACCAAACAATTCACTTCCTGCAAGCTCTTTCGAAATTGCACCGCAGTCCATCGCAACAAATGGCATCGACTTTCTCTGGCTCCTTAAATGAATCGTCTGTGCAATCGCTTCTTTACCCGAACCGCTTTCGCCATTTATGATCACACTGTAATTCGTCGGCGCAACGAGATCGATCTGCTTATACAATGCTTTAGCCTGTGAGCTGTTTCCAATCAGAAATTCATTTCCGTTTGCAGGAAGAATAACTCTTGGTTTGCGGATTCCCTCCTCAGAAGTACTAACCGTTTCTGTTTCTTCCGTTTTAACTTCTAATGCTTTCTTGATCGTAAGTAAGATCTCATCAGGGAATAATGGCTTCGTTATGTAGTCAAATGCGCCCTGCTTTATGACCTTTACCGCAATTTTGATGTCGGAATATCCGGTAATTATAATGACGGGAGTAGTCTGATTCTTTTCTTTAATCCTCGATAATACATCCATCCCATCCAGATCTCCGAGCCTGAAATCGCATAAAACCAGATCAGGATTCTCTTCATCGAACATCGAGAGTCCTTTATTCCCGCTATGAGCTGTTGAAACTTCATAACTGTTCTTAGTCAGAAATCGCTTCAAAAGCATACTTACATCTAAATCGTCTTCTATGATCAGAATTTTTTTCATGGTGTTTTGTTTTGTTGTTGATGAAATACCCCTCTGTGTACTTCCTTATTGAATAAGTCCACTTCCAACTATCCTACTAATTCCACACAACTGCCTTTTTAAGACAGAAAATGCATTTTTTGAATAAAAAAGACTTTTTCATTATTTATAATGTAAGATAATTTTCCCGGATTGTAGAATTGTATCTACAAGATAGGGCAATATCTTGAAATAATAATGGTTCTTAAACTAATTCTAATCCTGGATTAAGTGCGCCTGTAGACAAAAAGAAAGGCCTTATTTTATTTATAAGGCCTTTCAAACGAAACACAACTAAATATACTGAGTAATAATTTCTGAAGATGCACTGAAATGAATTATGCCAACTCCGTACGAAGTCTTGCAATCGGAAAATTCAGTTTCTCCCTGTACTTTGCTACAGTACGCCTTGCCAGCAGATAACCACGTTGCTTCAACTGCTCCGCAATTTCCAGATCTGTATATGGCTTACGCTTATTTTCTGCATCGATCATTTCTGCAATTAACTTCTGAAGTTCCCTGTTAGAGACTTCTTCACCATCCTGCTTCGCAAGTCCGGTGCTGAAGAATGTCTTTAAAAGAATTGTTCCATACTGTGTCTGAACATACTTGGTACTTGTTACACGCGATGCAGTACTGATATCCATACCTATTTTTTCCGCAACATCTTTAAGAATCATAGGGTGAAGTTTCTTCATATCTCCTGTCATGAAGAAATCTTTCTGAAGTTCAACAATTGCTGTCATCGTCTTCAGCATCGTTTGTTCTCTTTGCTTTATGGCCTCTATAAACCATTTTGCTGCATTGACTTTTTGCCTGATGAATTGCACCGTTTGTCTGTCTTCTTTTTTCTTTGTCTCCTTTGATTCAACTGCTACTTCGATCATGTCGACGTATTTCTTATTCAGCCTTAGATTTGGTATTGACTGATTGGTAAGTGACACTTCAAATTTATCGTCAACTTTTACCACCTGGAACTCGGGGATGATTGTATTGTTTTCAACCTCATCAGTCGAATTACTTGCAACAGGCTTTGGATTGAGATGAGTGATTATCTTAAGGGCATTTTTAATTTCGTCGAGAGGGAGTCCGCTTTCTCTGACAATCTTATCATAATTCTTATTGCTGAGTTCATTGAAAAAATGCTGAATGATATAAGTTGCAGAATCAACTTTATCTTCTCCCTTTTCTTTCAGTCGACGTTTCAGCTGTAACACCAGGCATTCTTTAAGATTCCTCGCACCTATTCCGGCCGGATCACATTGCTGAACATATCCAAGTGCATTGTTCAGTTCTTCTTCTTCAATAAAAGAATTCTCGATGAATGAAAGATCATCTGAAAGTTTGGAAAGAGGAACTCGCAGGTAGCCATCATCGTCGAGACTATCAACGAGATATTCCGCCAGTTTTTTATCTCTCGCATCAAGGTTAAAAACCTGGAGTTGATCCTTTAATTGTTCCTGGAAAGTATTTCGCTGAACCGAAACGAATGTAAACATCTCATCATCCCGTGATGAATTGTTTACACTGGTTTTATAATCAGGAATATATTCTTCATCTAAATAATCTTCATAGGTGAAGTCATCGTTATCATCTACCACGACCTCTTCTTCAACCTCATTGGATTCTTCTGCATCGTTTGAATCTTCTTCCGCACCTTCTTCCAGCGCAGGATTTTCTTCCAATTCATCTTTAATCTTCTGTTCGATACCTATAGTATTAAGTTGAAGCAGGTTCAACATCTGAATCTGCTGAGGAGAGAATTTTAATAATTGTTTTTGTGATTGAACTTGCTGTTGATTCATGGTTCATTTTATTTGTTCATCGGTGAAAACAAATATTAAACCCGAAATTTTTTGAGGAATTTAGGCCTTGATTGCATTTTCATTCATGTATTATTCTAATAATCGTGTAGAAATTAGACCTTGTTGTTGAAGTTTTTACCGATCTGCATTATTATATTAATCCTCATAAGCGAAAATTTGTAAATATGAAAATGATGAAATGATGTTCATCGTTTACAAGCCTGGAATTTCTGGTAAAGCCTAATTTTAAATATTATTGACCTGAAAAGTTATAATTATCATACCTTAGTCGTTTATGCAAATTAATATTTCCCGCCAGGCATTTTCACGAGTAATTTTATTCGTGACCATTTTCTGCCTGCTTCTCATGTCATTCTTTTCTTATCGAAAAATTCAGAATCTTATCGATTTTGGAAGAAAGATTCAGCATGTACAGGAAATGCAAACTACACTTGAAAAAGTTTTTTCTTCCGTGAAAGATGCTGAATCGGGTCAGCGTGGATTCTTTATTACAGGTGATTCAACTTTTCTGGGACAGTATACAGAAACCGATTCTCTTATTTTAAGTTTTAAAAATCGTTTTGATTCACTAGTTGAAAAAAAATCTATCCAGGCTGAAAGAATTGATACACTTATGTCACTCATACACGAGCGGATGATGATTTTGAATTATCTTCTGGAAATGAATAAGAGAATAATTCTTCCTTCTGCAAAAGAAGAATTAAATCTTGTCATGAAAAACGGCAAGGATAAAATGGATGAGATACGCAGTGTCATCAACCGCATTCAGAATACCGAAAATTATCTCCTTGAACAAAATCGTTATGAAAAAGATAAACTCATCACGCTGACTCCGTTGTTTCTTCTTATGTTAAGTTTTTCTGCCATAGCCCTTCTTTTAATCTCATTCTTTGCACTGATGAGTGAGCTTAAGAAACGACAGGAATTTGAAAAAGAGCTGAAGAGTAAAATCGAAGAACTTAACCGGTCCAATACAGATCTTGAACAATTTGCATACGTTGCTTCTCATGATTTACAGGAACCGTTAAGGAAGATTCGCTCTTTCAGTGATCGACTTGTTATCAAGCATAAAGAGAATCTCGATGATGACGGAAAATCCATCATAGAAAAAATTCAGAGTGCTGCCGGAAGGTTACAGATCCTTATTGAAGATCTTCTCAGCTTTTCCCGCCTTATTAATAATGTTCGGCAAACCGAAAGCACAGATCTAAACAAATTACTTAAGCTTGTCCTGAATGATCTGGAGATCGCTCTTCAAAATAAAAATGCAAAAATTCATGCAGGTCCTTTGCCAACGATTAAAATAGTTCCTTCAATGATCGGACAGCTATTTCAAAATCTTATCGAAAATTCCCTGAAGTTTTCCAAATCTGATGTAAAGCCTGTGATATCTATCGCTTCGACTACAGTGAAAGGTTCAGAAATTACCGGTATATCCCCTGAAAGGATGAATGAGAATTTTTATAAAATTGAATTTAACGATAATGGTATAGGCTTCGAAGAAAAATATCTCGACAGGATTTTTGTAATCTTTCAAAGACTTCATGGCAAATTAGAATACGGTGGTACTGGAATAGGCCTCGCTGTCTGTAAAAAAATAATGCTGATTCACCATGGATACATCTGGGCTACAAGTACTCCGGGACAAGGAGCTTCTTTTAAGTTATATTTTCCGGTGGAACAGTAAAGTCAGTGTTGAGTCTGAGGCTGAGTTTGAGTTTGAGTCCGAAGTCTGAAGTCTGAAGTCCGAAAATTTTGAGATTGAAAAAACTAAAACGAAAATTATTTATTACTGTGATCAGTAATCCATTTCATCTACCGTACTCTTATCATAATAAGTATGGGAACCATTTTGCTTATGGTGCTGATCTTTTCTTCCCTCTCTTGCTTTCCTGATCAGGTTTCTAAGCATTCCAAAAATTTCAGGTTTCTTTTCTAAAAGATAATTTGAAGAAATGTTTTTTACAACAAAAGGCACAACCAATTTCGTAATCCATCCTGCTTTAGACAACACAAGATTTTTCAAAACAAAATCCACTGTACCACGAAGTCCTTCATTTAGCACTCCATGATTCTTATCGAGCATGGCATTACTTACTAATTTGCCAGCGACTTTTACCGGATTCAATTCTTGTTTGATCCATTGAACATCTTCATGCAACTGTTCTTCGTATGCAGCAAGTTCAAGATTAAGTCTTGCTTTTTCCTTCCGTAAATCTGTTAAATTATCAATCTTTCTCATCTGAATATAATGCTCCTAATAATTTATTAATGACAGGCATTTTAATAAATGTTGACCTGAATGCAAACAATATAATTGCAACCAATAAATAAAATAAACCGATAATTAGAAAACCTATGGAGGTTTCTCCGAAAGAATGTCCAATCCAGATTGCTGCGCCTATACTTAGAAATAAGAGTACGAATATCATTGACACTGCGATTAGACAAACAGCGGCAATTGATGATATAATATCCGATGCTTTATCTGAAGCATTAAGATAAAATAAGTCAAGTCTTGTTTCTAAGTACTTGCCCAGGTTTTGAATTGCTGTTTCCAGACGGTTTTTATCCTCCATAGGTTCTTTGGTAATTAGACTGTATGTGTCGAATTTTTTGCGCGAGAAGTTCTGTCTTCAGCATATTCACTTGCACGCTGAGCAGTTCCTGTAACTTTTTCTTTGAGATCATTTACCATCTCTTTTCCCTTGCTGTATTTTTCGTTCAGATCATCACCTAATTTTGTTGCTCTGTCAGCAATCTTTTTTCTTGTCTCGCTTCCTTTATCCGGTGCGAAAAGGACTCCAAGCGTTGCGCCTGCAGCAGCTCCTAATAAAAGTGCTGCTAATATTTTACCACTATTTGCCATGATTAATGTTTTTGATTGTTTAATTTATAAATGGACTAATAATTTTCATGCCTTGAATATTTCTTTTCCACAATGAAGCAAATTGAAAATAAAAAAAGAAAAATGAGTGAAAGCAATTCATCATCATGAGGAAAAAGATTACCACTAATGTAATATAAAATTCAATTCAAATTCTGAAAGCGCTAAACATAAATTCTGAAAGCTGTTTTTTAATCCTCTAAAATGATGCTTAACGACTAATGCTGTAAATTAATTTACCCTTATCAATTCTTTTTTCAGAAAATCCTTTTCCGGCATAATTATCCTTATACGCATTTTAAATCTATGAAAAATTTATCTGGGCAGGTTGGCAGATTTAAGAATGTTGCTTTGAAACAATCGCAAAGGATTGCAGGAAAGGCATTGGAAAAAAAGGATCAGACGACCGGTTTCCTTGAAGAAGTCGGAAACCTGACAGTTTTTTTTCTTCGTTTCTGGAAAGAACTTCTTACGCCTCCTTTCGAATTACAGGAAACTATTAAACAATGTTATCTGGTAGGAAATAAATCGCTCGGACTCGTTTCCATCACCGGAATCATCATGGGACTTGTACTTACTATTCAGTCTCGTCCAACACTTGCCGACTTTGGTGCAGAATCATGGTTACCCGGAATGGTTGCTGTTTCAATCATCAGAGAAATCGGTCCGGTAATCACTGCATTAATTTGTGCCGGAAAAGTCGGATCAGGTATCGGAGCAGAATTAGGTTCTATGAAAGTAACAGAACAAATAGAAGCGATGGAAGTATCCGGAACTAATCCATATGAATATCTCGTTGTCACACGAATACTTGCAACGACACTCATGGTTCCGATACTCGTCATCTTTGCCGATACGATGGGACTGATCGGTTCATTCATCGGTGTAAACATAAAGGGAGATGTAAATATTTTTCTCTTTTTTTCACAGGCATTCGGCACACTTGAATTCATTGATGTTGTTCCCGCAACGATTAAGACAATCATGTTTGGATTTGTTATTGGCTTTGTCGGATGTTATAAGGGCTACAATGCAGGTCGTGGAACAGAGAGCGTTGGTAAAGCAGCAAATGCAGCTGTCGTTGCAGGATCGTTAATGGTTTTTGTAGTTGACATGATCGCAGTTCAGATCACAGATATGTTTGTAAAATGAAATCACCAGAAATAAAATCTACTGAACCAATCATAACAATCCGGGGACTTAGAAAAAGTTTCGGGTCACAGGAGGTATTGAAAGGAATAGATCTGGACCTGCGAAAGGGAGAAAATCTTGTTGTACTTGGAAAATCAGGAACTGGCAAATCTGTTCTTATTAAATGTCTTGTAGGATTAATTCATCCCGACGAAGGAAGCATTAATCTTCTTAATAAGGATCTTGTTACTATTCCTTATAAAGAATTAAATGAAATGAGAAGGAGAATCGGTTTCCTTTTCCAGAGTGCTGCATTATATGATTCGATGACGGTGAGGGAAAATCTTAAATTTCCATTAAGGATGAGTCCGCCTTTACCTCCGGCTGAACTCGAGGAAAAAATAATGACAGTACTTGAAAACGTAGGTCTGGCAGATGCAGTGGATAAGATGCCTTCGCAACTTTCGGGAGGGATGAAAAAAAGAATCGGTCTTGCGCGAACATTGATCATGAATCCGGAGATCATGCTATATGACGAACCAACAACAGGACTCGATCCTATTACATCGAATGAAATTAGTTTACTCATTAACGATGTGCAGGAAAAATATCAGACATCAAGCATCATTATCACGCATGATATTCCCTGTGCGCGTCATACAGCAAACAGACTGGTGATAATTAAGGAAGGAAATATTTATGCAGAAGGAACATTCGAGGAATTAGAAAATTCGGATGATAAATGGATTAAATCATTTTTTGAATAAAGACAATGGAATACAAAAAATCTTCACATCGTATCAAGCTCGGAATTTTCGTGAGCATCGGACTGGCACTTTTCATCTTTGCAATATTCTGGATCGGCAGGCAGAAACATCTGTTTAACCAGACTTTTTCGCTGTCAGCCATATTTACAAATGTAAGCGGACTACAGGTAGGAAATAATGTCCGCTTCTCGGGAATTAATGTAGGGACAGTCGATAATGTCGAAATACGAAATGACACTTCCGTTAAAGTAATGATGATCCTTGATGTGTCAGTTCAAAAATTCATCAAGCAGGATTCATATGCTACTATCGGTTCGGAAGGACTCATGGGAGACAGAATTATTTCTATCTCACAGGGAAGTTCGCCTGTGGGAGTAAAAAATAACGACCTGATCAAATCACTTAATCCTGTTGAGATGGATGAGATCATGGCAAACCTGAAAGTAACAACTGATAATTCCGCTGTGATTACCGATCAACTGGCCGAGATCATGATTAAAATAAACAGCGGCCAGGGAACACTGGGACGACTTATTGAAGATTCAACAATTGCAGAATCATTTGAGAGAACCATTACTAACCTGCAAACAGGCACTAAAGGGTTTTCTGAAAACATGGAAGCTGCACAAAGTAATTTTTTGTTAAAAGGATTCTTCAAACGCAAACAAAAAGAACAGGAGCGCGCTAAGAAAGAACAGGAAGAGAAAAAAAAGAAACAGGAAGAAGATGAAAAACAGAAAGAAAAAGGGAAATAATCTAATGGCATGGAGTTTTAACCATTCGAATTGAACTATAAAAATTTCGAATATGTTAAATCTTAAATTCTCTGCCTATACAGAAACTGTATCGCAGAAAGGTGATCCAAATAAAAATGATCCTACAAAACAGGACGAAAGAGATAACGATCCAACTCGTATCAAGCCACATGTAAAAGAACCAGATAAAATTGATCCGACAACTCCTTCACAACCTGGCCAACCAAAAACTCCACAGCCTGGGCTTGAGAGAGCAACTGTGAAAGGATTCTCTATATGAAAATTATATTCACAGTTTTGCTTACATCATTCCTTACTTTTAGCAGTCTTGCTGACACTAAAGAATCGAATGCAAAAGCAACTGTTGTAAATGAAACAGTAGATAACAAAGCAGAAGCAAAAAGGCTTACTGCAAGGTTACACGATATTCGTGACCTGGTTAAAGGCAAAAATCTTTCTGAAGATGAAAAGCTCCAATTAAGAAATGAAGTTCTTGACATCAGAGACAGGCTTGAAAGCCTGAGTGGGGTCAGTATTTATCTTTCTCTTACTGCAATTCTCATTATTTTATTACTGATTATATTAATATAAATTTTAAATCAAAATGTACTGAATCCATCAGTGCATTTTTTTTCTGCAATTAATAAAGCCAATTTTATTTCTTACATGAATAATAATCTAACTGCGATAATTTATTTTTGTGATGGAACATTTTTGGAAATGTAAAATAATAGCTTAAGAAAGTATCCATACCAGTTCGTAAATACTGGCTCTTTAATCCTAACGCTAAAAATAATTATATAAATTGCAATTCTAATGCAAGTTTAAGTATGATCCAATGTGCATTGATAATAGATGACGAAGAAGATATATGCATTCTTCTTTCGAGTTTTCTCAGGAAGAAAAATATTGATGCGCATTATTCGATGACACTGGAAGACGGATTGAAAAAATTAAATGAATTAAAACCAACATTACTGTTTTTAGATAATAATCTTCCCGATGGTTCTGGAATAGAATTAATTCCAACGATCCGCAGTTCTAACCAGAAACTTAAAATTATTGTTATTAGTGCGATGAGTAATCTCAGGTCGCGTGCCTTGGATAATTCTGCTGATGCATTCATTGATAAACCTATTAGTTTTGAACAAATACTTTCGATAATTTAAAAAAAAATAAAAAGGAAAGAGTGAAATTTACTCTTCCCTTTTAAACAGTTTTCGTGTTATGATACCTCTGAATCGCGAAGAGTTTTGATCTTGTCATGAGCCTCGCGAATTTCTGCATACTGTCTTTGCACCACACTTAAAACAGAATCATTTGTTCCATTCAATTCATGCAATGCATCTTTATAAGTGTCTTTAGCAACATCTTCTCCGAATTCACAAGAGCTTACAATTGCTTTTCTGTCTTTGCCTGTTAATGCAGCTTTAATGTCCATCCAGGCACGGTAAAATTTACCTGATGTTGTTGTACCATCTGTAGGTGATGCACCGTGACTTCTTACGAGGCCTTCCAGCTCTGAGCGGAATGCCCGGCTCTGACTGCTGAATTTTGTAAAGAGTGTTTTCAGATCTGCATCATCTGTTTCTTTTGCGGCACGGTCGTAACCTTCGAGCCTGTCATTATTTATCTCAACAAGCTTGTTAAGATTATCTGCTACTTTATTATTTTCCATAGAATATAGAATTTAGAATTTATTTCCTCAATTAAAAATTACGTGCCTGTATCTGATCACAGGAACCAGAACTATTTTAGGAACTCATGGATTATACCATTCATCTGAGTTTTTAATTTATTCAGCATCTTATTTCATTTATTTATTCCTTTAAACAAATCATTTTTTCTGTTTTGACTTTTCTACATGTTTTTGTTCTGCCTCTTCAATCGAATGAGAAACCTGCAGATTGACCTCTTTCTTTGCCATAATAGCCAGCTTGGAATAATATTTACTGAGAGTGAGTAATTCACTCTCAGTCATATCTTCCACACTAACGAGACGATTACTCGCAAGTTCATTCGATGCAACAAGCTCATTGAGCTTAATCTGAATTGCGATCGAATCTTTATTCTGGGTTTTTTGAATTAAGAAAACCATGAGGAATGTAATAATGGTTGTCCCGGTATTAATCACAAGTTGCCAGGTATCTGAATATCCAAATATAGGTCCGGTAATAAGCCATATTATAACCGCCGAACAGGCGAGTATGAATGCCATGTTTGATCCGGCTGCATGAGTGATCTTCGAAGCAAATTTCTCGAATGTGCTTCCGTTCTTTTTTGTCTTTTTCATAATTGTACTTATTGAAAAATGGCGATAATTCTTATCGCCATTTCAACTATTAAACATCTGTCAACTTATATCTCATATAAGTTTTTCATTTTATTTTTTTTATTTCTTCACTTCTCCAATGCCAAATGCAAGTCCCACAGTAATAGACGCTGCATTAGTCTTCACATCATTAATGGTTAATAAATTTGTTTCGTATATATCCGTGAGTCCAAACGTATATCTCACATCCATATTAAACCACATTGCATCCGCAACTTTATAATTGAATCCCGCACCGATAAGAAGACCTACATCCATAGTTGCATATCCTGACGAACTTGTATTTTTAGTTTCAGCCCTGACTTCAGTACTCCCTTCAGTTGTTATTGAAATTGCTTTATTGGTTACACCAGCAAGAAATCCAAAGGATGGACCAACTGAAAATTTAGGTCTGAAATTATCTCCATATCTTCCAAAGAAAATATTCGCAAGTATTGGAACCCTTATATAATGCAGCCTGGATCTTAATTCTATTTTTTGAAATATGTTTCCATCACTAAACTCAGTGGTGAACTTTCCTCCTTCACCTGAATACAACAAGTCGGCGCTTACGCCGAAGTTTTCAATAATACTATAAACATAGAATCCCCCTGCCGTTAAACCTGTAAGAGATTCTCCATTATCAGGATTGGTTAATGTGCTGAAATTTATTCCCGCTTTCGGGCCGAATGACATGTATTGTGCAGACGAAATTATTGTCGTTAGCATACATATTGAAACGATCAGTAATTTTTTCATAGTTTATTTTTTAAGCGTATCAGACATTTCCTTTGTAGGCATATGCTGATTGTTTTTTGGCTTAGCTACAGGCATCTTCTGATCATTAGTTACTGTATCCGTTTTTAATACAGGCATATTATCAGATTTAGACTGTTCTATTGAATCGGATTTGCGCGGAGTCAGATGCTCACGTCTAAGTGAATCTGCCTGACTTTGATAATTACTTTTCTTTTCATTGCCCTGATTAGGTGCAAATGCAATCGCATTAATTGCTCCTGCTAAAATGATGGATAATATTAACATTAGTGATTTCATACACTATAATAATAAAAGCCTATGCCACCATTCTACGAGATGTGGATTTGTGAAAATTTAAAATCTTTAATAGAATATTTTCTTCATGCGAAAGATTGTTTTCGGTTTTCCTTTGCTTACATTTCAGAAAATGATTTAGTTTACCCTCTTCATACAATGAAATAATCAATGGGTGGATATAATATTTTTTACAAACGGATCTCGTGTTACCAAGTTTCTTACTTACGCAATCGATTACCTCAACAATATTTTTTTTAATAACGCCCTTTTTATCCGTTTCCTCCATTCGCATAAATGTGCTTATGGCGTGAATCGATCCTGCCCATGTTCTGAAATCTTTTGCAGTGAAATCAGCACAGGCAATTTCCCTTATATAATTATTCACCATTCCCGAATCAATGGGATGAGCCTTTCCTCCCTCATCATAATATTGGAAAAGTTCGCTGCCAGGAATATCCCTGCATTGTTTTATTATTCGAGCAAGCTTTTTGCTTTTTAAAGAAATAGAATGTTCGATACCTTTTTTCCCTCTAAAAGAAAGCTTCATCTCATTGCCATTAATTTTAATATGCTTATCCTTTAAAGTCGTTAATCCGTATGAGCCATATTCTTTTTCATACATGCTATTACCGATCCTGATGTAAGTCTTTTCCATCAGGCTGATCACAGCGGCAAGTACCTTTTCAACAACCAATTCTGTTCTATTCAGATCTTTTTCAATTTTTGCATGTAATTGCGGAAGTATTTTGCCAAACTCAAGTAACTTTTCGAATTTCATTTCATTCCTCTTCGAATTCCATTCCGGATGATACCTGTATTGCTTCCGGTTCCTTGCATCAATTCCTGTGGCCTGCAAATGTCCATTCGCACTTTTACAAATCCAGACTTCTCTCCATGCGGGAGGAATGACAAGGCTTTTAATGCGCTGGATAATTTCCTTATCGGTAATTTTCTGCGTACCTAAATAATATTCAAAATATTTTCCTCTTTTTTTCCTGGAATAACCCTCAACACCTGCATTGATGTAGATCAAAGAATTTTTTCCAGGAAGTATATTTGCAATTTTTTGTGCAGACATTATTGGCCTTTTCTCCAGTGGAAAAATTTGCATGCCAGTAAATTCCCTGACAGGTTATTTACAGCAATTATTTATTTAGAAATGAAGAATTTAAAAATAGTACTATAGAAAAAATCACTTAGGAGGCCTTCTTCTTCTTAGTAAGTGATGCTTTTAGTATGTCCATCAAATCATCAGACTTCGTATGAACAACTTTCATCTTCTTCGGCTTAACTGTTTTCTTTCCCTTTGCTTTATCTTTTATGATCTTCAGCAATTTCTCTGTATAAGTATCTTTAAAAGCTGAGATATCAAATTTCTCAGTCAGCTGATCGATTAACTGTTTTGCCATTTCCTGCTCCTTACCTTTTCTCTTTTCGGTTCCCGGAACATTTAATTCGTTTATCGGACGAATCTCCTCTTCGAATCGCATGCGATTCAGGAGTAAAGCATTTTCATAAGGCCGAATCATAGCAAGTGCTTCTTTATTTCTAAGAACGAAAGTGCTGATGCCGGCTTTCTTCGTTGCCTTCAGTGCATCTCTTAACAATGCATATGCACGCTCTCCTCCTTTTGCAGGTTCCAGGTAGTATGGTTGCTCGAAATAAATACTATCTACCTCTTCTATATCAACAAAACTCAGAATTTCAATAACCTTGGTTTTAGTTGCATCTGCATTCTGAAAATCTTCAGGTTCAAGAACAACATAATTATCATTATACAAGTATCCTTTGACGATATTTTTATATGGAACTTCTCTCCCGGTATTCTCATTCACTCTTTTAAATTTGATATTAGACATATCATGACTATCGAGCATATCGAGGTCGAGAGAACTGTCAGTTACAGCTGAAAATAATTTTACGGGAATGTTTACCAGGCCGAATCCGATCGCCCCTGTCCATATTGGTCTCATACATTTTTTATTAATAAGCCTTTCGCGGCCGTTTCATAGGAATAGATTTCTTCAATTTATACCTGATATTTGAATCGCCGATGATTTTATTCCACAGTGAAGGAATACCCATTAGACGACCGAGTATCCACGCAATCATTAAAACTGCGACAATGATTAAAAATATTATATCCATGTATCCTAAATCAAAAAATATGTGCCGTAAACCTTTTCAGATACATTCCGGCATTATTTTAATTACCGAACATTGAATCATTTTAATATATGTTGAAAAAAAACAATCACCTCATCGACATTCCATTATTAATTGTCGCATTCATTTTCATCATTGACCAGGTATTTTCAATTTACCTGAAAAAAGAATTGCTGTATTCTTTTCAAAAGAATTCGAAAGAATACTATTCTCTTTCTATTGAGCGGCTACAATTTCATTTATTAAGCCGAAGTCTTCTTGCAGAAGGAATAACTTTGAGTCAGCCAGGAATAAAACAAACCTCCATAAAATCAAATCTTAAAATTGGCGCAATCGATTTATCTGATCTTCTATGGAACAAAAAAATAGATGTCGGATCAATTAATCTATATAATTCAGAAATAAATTTCAGGGGAAAAGAAAGTGATAGTGCAACGGATCCTGTTAAAGGTAAGCTAACCGTTTATGATCTGTTTAAAGACAAGTATTCCTCGCTACATGCAAAGGAAATCAATATTGATAATGCGAAAATAAATTATTTCAGAAATAATACAGACAGCATTTTCATGTTTTCCACTTCAGATGGAGCAATAAGGGTGAGAAATTTTCTCATCGATTCGGCTACAACCTATCTGCAGAATAAACCTTTCGCGGCAGATTCATTTGATATTTTTATGAAGGATATTGTAAATACACTTGGTGATAGTTTATACACACTTACAATTCCTTCTTTCCTGCTTTCTTATACGAAGAAGGTCATCTACATTGATTCACTTTCTATTAAACCAAATTATTCCAGAAATGATTTCTTCAAAAAAGTCGGGCACCAGGACGACAGGTTCGAAGTTTTTGCAGGAAAAATTTTGCTTGACAGCATTGATGTAAAAAGATTCTTAGAAAATTTTGAATGTAACACTGCAGACATATCTGTCGATTCACTCCATATTAATGTTTATAGGAATAAGTATTATAAACCAATTATTAAAAATAAGCTCTTTCTGCAGGAAATAATTTCTAATCTAAATATGCCGTTGAAAATTCAAGAAATGAATATTACTCATTCTTACGTACAGTATGAAGAGTTAATTCCTCCTGCCCATGAAGCAGGGAAAATATTCTTTAGTGAAATAAATGCTAATATCCGTAATCTAAGTAATCATGATTATGATAAGAATGAACTAATGATATTTACTGCTACAGCAAAAATGAACGGAAAATCTCCACTGACAACCAAAGTTGAATTCCCACTTGATAATCCATTCTTTTCAGGCGAGACATTGATAAAGGAAATCGAAATGAGTAATCTCAATTCAATGCTGGAACCAGAAGTGGGAGTAACGATTACCAACGGCATTATAGATTCCTTAAAATTTTCAATTCAGGCCGATAAGGGAAATGCAAATGGTAATATAAAAATGGTTTACCATGATTTAAGAGTTACAGGAAAAAATGTAGAGAAAAATGACACAACAAATTTTGGATTAAAAGTAAAAGGATTTGTTGCCAATAATTTTATTATAAAAGACAGTAACCCCGGAAAGAATGGAGAAATAAGACAGGCGAAAATGAGCAGGCCTTATGATAATCAAAAATTTATTTTTAATAATCTTTATAAAACTCTCATGGTTGGAATAAAGAAGACAATAATCTAGATTGAACTAATGATGAGAATGATTTATAAAAGCAAATAGTGCGAATGGATGTTCGCACTATTTAAATGCTTACTTCGATCTGGAACTTGATCTTGATCTTGATTTAGATTTAGATTTAGATTTAGATTTACTTTTTGATTTCGATTTTGATTTACTCTTTGATTTACTTTTTGATTTAGATTTTTTCTTAGGAACTTTGGCTCCTTTAGATCTGGCTTCGCTGAGTCCGATTGCTATTGCCTGCTTACGGCTTTTTACTGTTCCACCCTTTCCGCCTTTGCCACTTTTCAATTTACCTTTCTTTTTTCTATGCATTGCTGACTCGACAGAGTCTTGAGCTTTCTTAGAATATTTTGCCATGATTATAAATTTTAATGTGTTGTAAAAAAATAATACCAACCAGATAAAATAAATTGATTTGTTTGAAATGAGTAAAAAGAAAACGCAGTCCGAAAAAAAGGCCGGACTGCGTTTCAATGTTAAAGTAAAATCTTTTAACTCATATTCGGATCAGGAAGTCCGTTCAGAAGTCCGTAAACATGACCTGCACTTATTAATTTATATGCCCATAGATCATCTGGAGGAGTTCGGAATAATTCCTGAGGGTTTATTTCATCTACCCACCATTTATCATCTGATAATTCTTCTTCGAGTTGTCCGGGTGCCCAATGAACAAATCCTGCACAAAATTTAATATGACGTACATCAAATTTATGTTTGCTAACCAAATCCACGAGGTTATCATAATCGCCACCCCAGAATAATTCATTACCTAAATAAATGGCATCTGGTAATTGTGCATTATTATGTATATATGAAACGGTTTTTATTTCTGACGGACCGCCGAAGAATAATGGATAAAGAATATTCAATTCAGGTAGTGCATCATGAATTGAAAGTGTACTCGGTTTATTAATAATTAAACCGGCGCTTCCCTGCTTATCATGTTCGAGAAGCAGAATGACAGATCGTTTATAATTTTCATCATTCCAAAAAGGCTTTGATATCATAACCGATCCTACTCTGATCTCACTTTTGTCTTTTACTTTTTGTATGCGCGGTCTCATAATTCTTTTTTTAATATGTTATGCAATACACATTGAAAAAAATATTCCGGTAAAATAAAAGTTAGATTTTGAATTAATTTATACATTGACGATCTCAACTTGGGGAATTTTCTACTTTGAAGTTATTTTTTATTGACAAAGTGTTTCGATAATCACACATAATACGATTATGACAAGAATGTTTGGTACAACGTTTTTCTATTTCATTATTTAACTGAGGAAGTATTTGTAAAATAATTTAGTTGTAACGATTGTAAATCAGATTATACATTATGCAAAAACAAAATTCAAAAAAATCAGTACGACCGGCACAGCATCAGAATAAACAACCGGGAATTGAAATGAAAATGAAACCACAACCCGAGTTTTATGATTCATCCTATAAAGCATCGGGAAAACTTGATGGCAAATGTGCAGTCATTACAGGTGGCGATAGTGGTATTGGAAGAGCAGTTGCAGTTCATTTTGCAAGTGAAGGTGCAAGGGTTGCTATACTTTATCTTAATGAGAGTGAAGATGCAAAGTTTACAAAGCAATTCATCATGGAGACTTTCGGTGCTGAATGTCTTACCTATCGTTGTGATATCCGGAAGGAGAATTCATGCATTTCAACTGTCAAAAAAATTCTAAAAGAATTCGGACGAATTAATATTCTGGTGAATAATGCAGCAACGCATTTTCCACAAGAAAAGATTGAAGATATTTCTTCTTCACAAATGGAAAATACTTTTCGAACAAATGTCTTTGCAATATTTTATATGACCAAAGCAGTAATCGGCCAGATGAGAGAAGGAGATACTATTATTAATACTACATCAGTAACAGCTTACAGAGGAAGCGGTCATCTCATCGACTATGCAGCAACAAAAGGAGCTATTGTTTCACTTACACGTTCCCTTGCAGGAGCTCTAGCAGAAAAGAAAATACGTGTGAATGCTGTTGCTCCCGGTCCTGTATGGACTCCACTCATTCCTTCGAGCTTTCCTGCTAAAGATGTAAAAACATTTGGCAGTGATGTTCCTTTAGGCCGTGCGGGGCAGCCGAAAGAAATTGCACCCGCATTCGTATTCCTTGCAAGTAATGATTCATCCTATATAACCGGACAGGTTATTCATCCAAATGGTGGAGAAATAGTAAACGGTTAATCGCTTTGAGGATATATTTACTCAGCAAAATACTTTCTAACCATTAATACCGGACAAATTTAAAGTGGCTGAGAGTTTGCTTTTATCAATAGTAAAAATAATATTATGAAAGCAGCGATCACCCAGAACAGCAGAACGAATCATCTTTCAGAAAATATGAAGCTGGTACTTAATTATAGTTTTGTAACAGCATTAATATTTTCTGTTGTATTCGCAATTGCTAAAATCTTCAATCTTGAAGGTTACACAGAATTGAGATTTGTAAATTATCTCCTCCTGTTTATTATAGTATTTACTGCATTAAAAAAATCTTATTCGCAGAACGGATATAAGATGGAGTACTTCACCGGATTCACCATGTCATTTCTGATTGCAATGCTTGGACAGTTGTTTTACTCTTTTATATTCTTTATCTATCTGCAGATCGATCGTGACTTTATGAGCTATCTGCTCAACCAGTTTCCGAGTCAGATTCTGTACCCTGAACTTAGTATTGCAATTGTATTACTGGTAGAAGGAACATCGATCGGAATTGTTGTTGCACTTGCAACTATGCAGTATTTTAAATTTAAACGTGGAAGATGGGCGAGGCAGAGTTAATAATGAAAGCTTACCGGACGACAGAATGACATCTGGATTAAACAATCTGTTAACGTTAATGAAATTGTTTAATGTATAGAAGATTGAATTGGATTAGGAGCTTCGAAGCTTCTTATCCAATTTTTTTAAAGAGATTTTAGGATTTTCCCATAATTACAAAAGGAATCTGATTGTTAAACAATTGGTAAATTGATACATTTTCTTACCTTTACAGCCTATAACTGAAACATTTACATCTGATTTGAATTAAAGAGACCCAACGTTCTCAGTTTAGAAAGCATCTTCTTATTAGTATTTAATTGTCTGCGAATGGCAGGAATTTGACAACCTGCAATACAAGAGAAGATATTAAAACTTACAGTGCAAATAGTCTGAAATTAACAATTCTTAAACTATTCCTTTTAGATTTCTAAAAGTGAAAAATTTTATCTGATGAAGAAGAAAGTATCATTAATTACTCTCGTGGTTTCATGTCTTACTGTTTTTATTTGTGCATATACAATTCCACAGATGGGTAAGTCAAATACAGTCACAGAGGTACAAAAGACTCCAAGGATTGATTGTCCGAATACAATGGATCAGATCCGGTTGAAGAATTTTGAATATATACAACCACTCGTTCTTGCAAATGTAACTGAAGAAACAAATTCGATGCAGGATTTGAAGAGGAAGATCGAAGATTACATCAACACGAAAAAATCCAGTCAGCAGCTGGAAGATATTACTGTCTATTTCAGACGGATGAATGACGGATCATGGTTCTGCATTAATCCGAACGAAACTTATAATCCGGCCAGCATGAGTAAAATTATTTATGTGATTACTTACCTGAAGGAAGCTGAATACAATCCAGGCGTGTTGAACAAAAAAATATTTTTCTCCCGTCATTTTTCCGAGGGAAATCAGCAGAACATCAAGAATTTTTCACTTAGAGAAAATGCTGAGTATACTGTAAAAGATCTGCTTACCTATATGATTGTCTATTCTGATAATGATGCAACATTACTGCTGAGCCAGAATATGAATATGAGTATTTATAATCAGCTTTTCAAGGACCTCAACATTCCTACTCCACCTACTTTCGGGGAATACTTTATTTCAGCAATGGATTATTCGAAATTCCTCCGCGTACTTTACAATGCATCTTACATTAGACCTGAATTTTCTGAATTCGGATTGAAATTACTAACACTTAGCACCTATGATCAGGGTCTTCGTAAGGGCATCGATTCGACAGTTGCAATTGCACATAAATTCGGAGAGAGGATCATTGGCAATAAAGCACAATTACATGAATTCGGAATTGTATTCGTGAAAGGTGATCCGTATATGATCGGAGTACTTACTAAAGGCACATCGCTTCCTCAGCTTTCCGATATCGTTGGTGATATTTCAAAGATATCTTTTACTGAGTACATGAATAAATATCATATCTGATATTTCAATCTTAGTAAAATCCGGTTCATTTGAGAATCCATTTCACTCTTATTGACTTGTAAAAATTCTACTCTGAATAAGAATTAATATTCCTCATCCAGGCACAAAAAAGTTTTATCATCTTTGTATTCTGATATGAGTAATTCCTATTATCCCAACCTCGTAATTCTCACAGATGATGATATTGATGACAGAATTCTGTTTAAAGATGCTGTTCAAAAAATATCAGAGGATATTTCTTTCCTTGCGCTTGAAGGAGGAATAGAATTGCTCAATCATCTGAAAGATGAAAGTAATCCATTGCCCGATCTTATTTTTCTTGATCTTAACATGCCAAAAAAAAATGGATTTGAATGTTTAGAAGAGATCAGGCAGAATGAAAGACTAAAACATTTATGTGTTATCATCTATTCCACTTCTTCACAGTTCAAGGATATTCTGGAGACACTTAATAAAGGAGCTAATCTTTATTTTACTAAACCGTCATCATACGATGAATTAATTTCCAGGCTGAATAGAATTTTCACCCTTGATTGGGAACAATATCAACCACAAATCAGTATTGAAAAGTTTGTTCTCTCGGATGGTATGGGGTTCTGATCAAGTCGATTCGTTTTTTCTAATCCGTAATTTCCCCTTTTTACCGCAGCAATTTTAGATTTTTACCCTCATTTTTCAGTGTAAAAAAGAATTGTCATGACTACTTTTTGAAGTCATTTTATAGTGCTTTTACCAGGTTAAAAAAATATGACAATTCTATTCTTGGACTATGTTGGGCTAATACTTATCTTGTTTTAATGTTTGTGTGTAACGAACCAAGATTAGCTTAAAAGGAACCCACATTATATTGTTCCCTGCGATCCCCTCGTAAGACGTAGCTAGTAATGGTCCGCTTGTTATAAAGTTAAAACAATTAACCAAAAAAAAGCGAGGCTTATGAAGAATTGCGTAAAACCCCTAGTCGTTATTTTCTTCCTGTGCTCCATGTTAAACAAGTCATATGCTACACATATGGCCGGAGCAGATCTTACTTACCAGAGTCTTGGTAACGGTCAGTATTTAATTACTTATACTTTTTACAGAGATTGTATTGGTATAGATGCGCAGGCATCATTGCCTTTAAATATCAATTCCTTTACCTGTAATTATCAGTCGTCGGCTACTCTTTTGCCTGTACCGGGTACGGGACAACTTATTTCACATGTTTGTCCGGGCGCACTTACTACATGTGATGGCGGAACGGAAACGGGAATACAAAAGTGGGAGTATACAACGATCATACAGCTTCCTGCACAATGTATAGACTGGACGTTTGGTGTTTCTGCCTGCTGCAGGAATGCTGCAATTACAACTGTTGATAATGCCGACCAGTATAATATGTACCTCGAAGCAAATCTGAATAACCTAACATCAGAAGATAATTCACCTGTCTTTTCTAATGTTCCAATAGCATTCGAATGTATCAACCAGGATAATTATTTTAATCATGGTGGTCTTGATATCGATGGAGATTCCCTCGTCTATTCCTTTTATATGCCATTGGATGCACCGAATAATCCTGTACCGTATGATGTTGGTTACAGTTTGAATTTTCCATTAACATCAACTCCACCACTCAGCATTAATCCTGTAACCGGTGATATTTTTATGCATCCTACAGCACCGGAAATTTCGATCATTGCAATTCGCATTGAAGCATATCGCAATGGTGTATTGATAGGAGCTGTCATTCGTGATATCCAGATCTACACAATAACGTGTACAAACCAGTTACCGATTGCCTCCGGTATAAATGGCACTAACAGTTTTAATTATAATACATGCCTAAACGGACCTGTTTGTTTTGACATTCTTACAACAGATCCTGATGCAGCTGACTCACTTACTGTTTCATGGAATCATGGTATTCCTGCAGGAACATTTACATATGATACTACGCAGCAATGGCCTGTCATACATTTCTGCTGGAATGCGACTGCTGCAGATGTCAGGACACAACCGTATTTTTTCGTAGTAACTGTTCGTGATAATGCTTGTCCGACAAATGGAACACAATCATTTTCTTATTCAATTTATTTGCAATCACTCTCAGCTGTAGTCTCATCAACTGATATATCGTGTCACGGAGGGCACAATGGTTCAGCCTCCATACAAGTCGCCGGTGCCGGCACATTTACATATAACTGGATGCCTGGCATGTTCAATACACAGAGTGTCTCACATCTCACTGCTAATACTTATACTGTCGATGTGCAGGATAATCTCGGCTGCATGGGATCATATTCTGTCGTCGTGAATGAACCTCCGCCAATTACTTTAAATGTTACCGGTGTAAATGCTACATGCCAGGGAACTCCTGGCAGTGCTACTGCTTTGGCTTCTGGCGGAACGGGCAGCCTGGATTATCTATGGGCTACAGTTCCTCCTTCAAATACACAAACGATAAATGGTGTTGATGCAGGGACATATTATATCGTCGTGACTGATGATAATAATTGTACTGCATCCGATTCGATAACGCTTACAGGAAGCAGTCCGTTTACAGCAAGTATAACTTCAACTCCTGCTACCTGTCTTGCAAATAATGGAACAGCAACTGTAACAACTTCAGGCGGCAGCGGACAATTTACTTATTCCTGGTCTCCTAATGTAAGTAACAGTGATCATGCAACACATCTTGGTGCCGGAGTTTATAATGTAACCGTTTCAGACGACAGCAGTGGTTGTATTCAAAACCTGACAACGATGGTTCAGGGTTCGACAACTAATAATGCAAATATTACTTCTTATACTGATGCAACTTGTGAGTCAGGTGAAGATGGTAGTGCTACAGTGATGGGTTCAAATGGAACACCGCCTTATTCATACCTCTGGATGCCCGGAGGACAAAATACTCCGACTGCAACAGGACTGGCTCCAGGTGTATATTCTGTCATGGTTGCTGATTATAACGGCTGCCCTGATTATGCAATGGTAACAATAGGATTTTTGCATCCTGCTCCTGTTCTTGAATTAGGAGTTGATACCATCATGTGTATCGGAGATGTAATTGTTCTGGATGCAGGAGCAGGTTTCTCCTATGCCTGGACGGATGCTTCTACCAACCAAACCCTTTCTGTCAATTCATCCGGAAACTATGGCGTAATGGTAACCGATGCAAACGGCTGTGAGGCTTTCGATAATATTAATGTTACTTATGTTACCTGCTTCAGGACACAGCAGCATTCAGGAACTAATTACACTTTTACATCTGTCGTGCGTCCTAATCCAGCAGGACAGTCAACAGAAATTTATCTTGCACGATTGAAAAAAGGAAATGTAGAGATCAGAATGCGTGATGCAATGGGAACACTTGTACATGAATCCAGATCAGAAGCTGAAGGATATTATTCAAAAGAAATTCCACTTGATAATTTACCATCAGGAATTTATTACCTGGAAATAATAACAAACCAGGGAACTAAGACTGAGAGAGTCGTTAAGATGTAATTGTGGAGATCAATATTAAAGCGCTGGACAAAATCTGTTCAGCGCTTTTTTTATGCAGTTTAATGTGTGACAACTATTTTCCGGACTACACTGATATTATCTGCACCTGTTATTTTCAGGAAATATATTCCCGGAATAAAATCAGTTGCATCCAATTCAGATTTTAATGCATTCAATTTTCTTTTCATAACAATCATTCCTGAAGGATTGTAAATTATCATTTCACGCGGAGTGAAATTATTCTGAATCGTAATAATTGTTTTGTCTGAAAATGGATTTGGCATTATAAAAATCCAAGTTGAGGGAATTTCATACACACCTGTTGGATTATCAATGACAGTACTTTGTGTGCAGGCCGTACAACCATTATTATCAGTCACGCAAACAGTATAAATATTTGCTGCTAAATTTAAAATTGTATTTGATGTGATTGCTCCTGATGAAGGCTGAAAAGAATATTGAAATGGAGCTGTTCCGCCTGAAATAGAAATATTGATTGAACCATCGGTGCAACCCGTGCATGTTGTATAATTTGGATTTGCATAGATGAATAGTTCTTCCTTATTTTTTATTTCGAATGAATCAACATAAATACAACCGTCGTCATCTGTGATCTGAATGGAATAAAATCCGGATGCAATATTTTCCAACATTGCAAAATTAGAATCGGCTGTCCACGGAGAATTGACGATGTAGGGTTCATTCCCGCCTGTAATCTTCAGATATAAACTGCCGTCGACTGAATTAAAACAACCTGTTGTTGTCTGACTGCTGTCGATCAGTTCAACATGTATTGGTAAATTATCAGAAGGCACTGTAACAAATGTTTCAATTGAACAACCATTATTATCTGTAATAGTAACCTTATGTGATCCGGCAGTAAGACCAGTTGCAGTCTGAGTTGTCTGCGAAAGCGGATCGTCCCAGAGGAAAGAAAATGGCTGACCACTACCTGTAATGTTAACAGTTGCTGTACCGTTTGCAGAAGTTGCACACCCTGTCACAGGATTTGATGAAACAGAACTGACATTGAAAGCAGTTGCAAATCCTGTAAGGTCAACTGTCTGGTTGAAGACACAACCATTCGCATCAGTATATATCACTTTATAATATCCAGCATAAAGCGAATCAATATTTTGTGATGTATATGAATGAACAGAATCATGAGGAATATCAGGCCAGTAAAAAGTAAATGGGGGATCTCCTCCTGTTGTAAACAAATCTATGCTGCCATTACTTCCACCAGGGCATGTTGGACGAATTGCATTCGCAGTGAATTGTGGTACGTTTGAAGGAGGTGTTCCAATTGTTACTGAATCATAAGTCGTGCAGCCGCTAGCCCAGACATTCATCGCAACTTTATATTTTCCATAAGGAAGATTTGTGATTGTTTGCGTGGTTTCGCCTGTAGACCAGAGATAATTATTAGGAGCAGAATTCGCATGAAGATTTGCAGTTATTGTTCCATTCGATGAACAAGGCGAAGGCTGCTGATTAACTATTATGTTCGAAGGATACGGTGATGCAAGTGGAGACTTTAATACAATTTGTGAAGTGCGTGTACATCCGGTAAATGGATTGATAACAACAACTCTGTATGTTGTGTTTGTCGAAGGTGGATAAACAGTAATCTGATCAGTCGTTTCACCCGTATTCCACCTGTATAATACCCCGCCAGCACCGGTAGTCACAGGTAATGCCCATGGCAAAAGGTTTGTGGTTAGAGATGCTGTTCCATTTCCGTTACATACTGCATTTACTGCAATAGAAGGATTGGCGAGAACATGAATGTGAATTGTATCAGATGTGCCGGCACAATTTCCTCCAGTCATTGTATAATAATAATCTCCATCATCAGAAACTTTCAAAAAACGTCCGGTTTCATTCATCAGTTTTCCATTCCTGTACCATGTATATGTTGTACCGGAAGCATCGGCATTGAGAAATGTATAATCACCACCGCAGAAAATTTCTCTTCCTGAAACTGAAACAGCGGGGCTATTTTTCACCTTCACGCTGTTCCTGCATTCGTATGACTGGCCTGTTCCATTTTCATATTTCAATAACAGGTGTGCAGTGAAATTTCCATGAGGCAGGAGACAAGGTGGAAATGTGAGTGAATCGGAAAAGTCAATACTCCTCATCATTGTGGCTGATGAAGTCTGTGGCTGGTATACGTTGGATAGTCCCGCAATTCTTCCACCTGCAACAGGATATACGGTTGCATTGTTATCATCAGTTACCCAAAATTGAAATGCTATATTATGTTCAAGCGGACCGTAATAATTGAAAGTGATCTTTTGCAATGAATCGTTTGTGCAATATGGTCCCGTATTCTGGACAATCTGCGGATTTTCAAGGTGTCCGACCATATTCGTTGTAGCAAACCAATGTGCCCCTCCCGGAACAACATTATTTTGTTCAGGCAATCCAAGTGCTACACCCGGAGTATTAATCCAGTGGGTGTAATAAGATTCTTCTGCTGTAAAAATATTATTGAATGGAGAAAGGGGAAACCATACTCCTGTCCAGTCAACAGTGCCGCCTGTATTATTACTTTCAGCATAGATGATTGGATGAAAATCTGTGCTGTCTTCTGTAAGGGGATCTTCGAAAACATCCTGTTCGGAAATATTAAACGTCCCGGGATCTGAAGCATACCATGCATGGAGGATACGGTCGCATTTCCGTGGTTGAGGATTTGTACAGGTTGCACAGGGTGAACATGATTTACAACCATCAATAGTTCGAGCGACAGATGTTGCGCCATAGCTGCTGTTGCATGCATACAGATCGGCCAGGTATGCTTCAGTTATGATGGGGTTTGAAGGATGAGCAATATTGTATGCCTGCTTGAAATTAAACATGGCATCAAGGATTGAAATATAATTAGGCCATTCAGCACTGCATGATCCCCAGAATTCATATTCAATATTAACGACATCTATGTCTGAATTCGGATAACGATTGAGATAAGAACCAAGTGAATCGAAAAAATTTTCAGATCCTCCAATTGCACCTAGTTGTGTTATTCCATATTTTGATTTTGCTTTCCTGAGAAATCTGTCGAGATGTGCTTCGAGGTTTACATCAGCATTAAGATTTTCATCCCAGGAAGTATAATTTCTTCCGAGAATGCGGTGCAGATCAAACATTGCAATATATGTGATGTGATTCTCTGCAGCATATTTCAATATTGCATCTTCTTTTTCAAAAATACCATCGTGGTTTTTGTCAACGCCAAGAATACTGAATTCAGGATCGATCGAATTGTTATTTACAAAAGTCTTGATGAATTTATCGATATATATTCCTCGAAGCGGATTTTGTTCGGGAGCAAATTGCGCAGATACATTAAATGAAAATAAAAATAAAAAAAGTACTGATATGTATTTCATGTTAGACAATTATAATGTATCACAAAATACGAACTATAATTTAAGTCCAAATAAAATGGCAATCGCGAAATAAAAAGAATAATTGAAATGATGATTGCTTCTTTTCAGCGGCAATCCGTTTCATGGTTATTAGTCTATGACAATAAACTTTACAGGTTTTAAACCCTCAATTTTAAGATAATATATTCCTTTTGAAAAATTATTTAATGAGATTACCGAATTATTCCTGACTATACCATTTGAAATAAACCTTCCTGTCATATCTGAAATGATAAATTCCCTTTCATTATTAAATTCAGATTTAATGTTAATTGATCCTTGTGCCGGGTTTGGATAAACCTGCACCGGAATTTTTTCAAACTCATCAATTCCGATATTACAATTCTTAAAGATAAAACTCTGTACAGGACTTTCGTAATAAATATAATTTCCACAAGCAACATGAAAAATTTTAATCTGGTAATTTCCTGTCGATCCGATTAAAAATATTTCTGTCGTATCGCCGGGAACCGGAATGCTGTCTTTATACCATTGCAATTTAAAATCATCTCCATAAGGTTTATTTGATGCAAGATGAAGTCCGATCGTATCTCCGAAGCAACTTGTATCAGGCAGGAATGTAGCAATCATTGTATCGACACGGAAAATGACAGGACCTAAAGAAAATATTTCGACTTCAGCTATTGGTGATAATTCATAACATCCATTTTGAGAAACAAGTACACTGTAATAACCATTTGCTGAAGGAATAATAAATGGATTAATTTCACCAGGAATTGTATCGCCATTTGAATCGAGCCATTGATAAGTATCGTAAGATTGCGTCCATAATGAGTCAACTGTATTCGGACAAATTAAAAGAGTGTCTGGCATAACTGTAGGATTATAATTACAGAAGCTCACATCAACCGAATGGACGCTTTGATTTACCTGTGACAGATCACAATTTTTAGCAGTGAGAGTTACATGATAGACTCCATCAGAAACATAGCTGTGAACCGGATGTCTTACTGTAGATGTATCACCATCACCAAAATCCCAGATAAAATTATCGTAGTCATGCGAGAGATTAAAAAATATAACTTCATTCACACCATGACCAATGACATAATTAAAATCTGCAAAGGGAGTGTAATATCCGAAATCCCAATAAGACAGGCTGTCAAACGCTACCGCCTTGGCAGCGTTTCTGATTATTGCAGCGTCATTCGCACTTAATGTATAATTGTAACTACTCAATGCAGGATCACGTCTGTACAAGAGTGAATAAAAGCTACATGCTCCTGCATAAGAACCAGCTTCTGATGGATGACTTTCATCCGGATTATATAATTCGATTGAAGGGTTATTTGTAATGATGTTTCTCCATACAGCACCGACAGGCGAAACTTCAGCATTCGTTATCGATGCCATGTAGAGATAATTCATTTTTATCATACTATCCATTCCTTCATAAGTGCATGAGGGAGGATTAACCGGACAATTTAGTGCATCACCATGCTTTCTTCCCCATGTCATGTAAAACAATTTTCTTGCACATGGGCTATACAGATTGATAAAATTACAAAGCGCAGATGCTGCGGAAGTGGAATAGGAATCGAATGAAGGCAACTGACTCTGCTCCTGCATGACAATATAATCCCATCCACCCTGCATTATTTTTAACAACGTAGCACTATCATTCAGGTGTTGTGTAAATGTATATCCTCCGGGGGCAGCAATATCATAGATCAATGAATCACCCATTGATGAGGCAATGTTGGAAATAATATCAGGAAGATTATTAGTGAAAGTGTAGCTATTGCCAATAAATAAAACTTTTCTCGTCTGCTGTGCCTGAAGAATTTCTGCTATTAAAAATACAAGTACTAATGTGTATACTTTTTTCATACTGAATAATGTGTGTGACTAAAATAGTTAAAATACACATTGCATTCCATGCATTAACATGGAGGATAAGAAAATATGGAATCTTTAACAATTCATCTATTGTTCCTTAGGCCAGAATATGTATTCATAGGCTTCATTTGATGAAGGGAAATCGGTAAAAGCTCTTTTGATCAATAAACCTGATTCTCCATGTGACAAATCGTAACTCTTAATTGCTTTGCGGCCAGGAGTATCATACGTTACAATCACTTTATATTTTCCGGAAGTCTTATTTCTGTCCAAAGGTAATTGAGGAGGATCTATATCAATATAAAAAGTATCTATGGCTTCTCCGGCTATTGGCAATGGATTGCTTCTCTCATCCATCTCCTTTTCATTCTGATTTTTTTTATCAAGCTCTTTCCTGGAATACTCTGTATGCAGTTTTCCTTTCTTGTATAATTTATAATCTATGAAATTACCAAGTGTATCGAAAGTGGTAATCGTTTTTTCCAGTTCAATCCAATTTCCATTTTTCTTCTCACGTAGATATGTTTCCTTTTTTTTCAGGTCATAAAATGTTTTATTGACTCTCAGTGTATCTTTTGATCCTTCTAAAAGAGTATATTGAATCCTATCGATCTTATCCGGATTAATTGTATCCAAATTTTCAATCGTGTAATTGATTAAATCTACTAATTCAAGATTTGTTTTCCGCCATAACTTTCCCGATGCAGAATAATAATTTCGCACCTCATGAATTAATTTGAATTTATTATTTAAAAATTTCCTTCCTCCTCTGAATGTTTCCATCTTACCATCTCTGCTCCTTTCGAAAGTCTCCGTAATGGGTCCGAGTGAATCAGCATACTGATCATAGTAAGAATGTTTCTCTGCACATCCTGATTTGTTTATTGTATATTCATGAAAAAGTTTTTTACTGTTTTCTTCGCCTCTGAATATTTTAATTTCTTTGATCCTGTTAATCTTCAAAAGATCTGTATCAAGTCCGTAAATTTTAATATAGCATTCCTGTGAAAACAGCTGATTGCAGCTAATCATTCCAAGAATAATAATTAAAATCCGGTTATACATGTCTTTGTAAATGTTTGCTACCTATTCATTAATCAGGACATAAATTTATTCATAGATGTAACAGGTAAACATTTATTTGCTGTAAGTGGCAGACTAAATTAATCAGGATGAAACCTGTGAATGAATTAGCACTACGATTTACAGCTTAACAAATCGCTTCAATCCGCTGACTCCATTTCCTTCTACCCTGATGTAATAAATTCCTGATGAGTATTCGCCGACTGGAATATTTAAAAACGAATTGCTATCAAGCGTAAACTCTCTAAGCTTCATTCCATTTGAATTATACATAGAGATGAGAGCTTCTGTTTTCTTATTGCATATGAAATCGAGCCTGACATTATCGACAGAAGGATTTGGGTAAACATTAATCGATACATTCATCGCCGGTACAGGCTTAGAACCGAGGAAGAGTGAATCCATCGGATAAGACATCATCGAACGACCATGAGTTCCTGCAAGTAATTTATTTGTATTTATATCCAGAGCGATATCATAAACCGGGACGACAGGCATATTGTTTCCAACCCTATCCCAATTTATTCCACCATCAATTGTAACGTATACACCGGCATCGGTGCCGGCAAAAATTAAACTATCGTTATCAGTAGTCATGATTACGTTAACAGCAATCTGCGGAAGGTTGCCGGAAATATCGACCCATGAATTACCATTGTCGGTTGTCTTGTGTACGTGTGGAATATAATCGTTTTCCCTGTAGCCGCTATGAGAAACGAATGCAACATTTGCATTCACCTTAGAGGTGGCGATGGAAGTGACATACAAATCAGGAAGTGTATTGGTAACGTTGTTCCATGAATTACCGGCATTCGTACTGTTCCATACATTTCCATCACTGGTACCTACGTACAAATTGTTATTGGATACCTCAGATTCAACAAGACATGATATAGTATGGAATCTTGCTTCTGTAGTATAAGGAGAATCGACGAGATTCTGACTAATGGGAACCCAGAATACATTAGGGCCAAAAGTATTCTTGTACACTCTTGTTGTTCCTGTATATAATAAATCCGGATTAGAGCTGCTCATGATATATGGCATGTCCCAATTACGTTCTTCAGTAGTGTCGAGTCCTGCAGTAGCAGTGTTTTGACCGAATTGTGAAATAGAATATATCCCGCCGTTTTGTGTTTCGACATAATATGTGGCAGGGTCGGTAGGATGATAAATAATTTTAAATCCATCACCACCAAAAATTCTCTGCCAGTTATTAAGCATGGATGCATCACCGGTTGTTGTTCCGTTATCCTGTACGCCGCCACTGTATAGTCCTGTATGCGGATCGATAGTTATTCGATAAAATTGGTTGTTGGGAATATTTTCAATGTCAAGCCAATTTTGTCCGCCATCAATTGTATGATATAATCCTCCGTCAGTAGTCAGATAAATATCATTCGGACCATAATATTTTACATCATGCATATCGCCATGAACGATATATTGCCACCATTCAGGAGCACCTAAAAACCAGAACTGGCCTCCGTCTGTTGTCTTGTATAAATTAACGCCGCAGAGCATTAACTCATCGTCGTTAAAAGGATTTACAATTACACCGCCTGAATACCATCCTTGTCCGTTGAAAGGTTCATTGAGCCCGTTCAATGGAATTGCTGACCATGCGTTTCCTCCGCTTGTTGTTTTATAAATGCCAAGCAGTTCATGTAATGTATCGGAGAAAGATGCATAGAGAACATCATGGTTCAATCCTGACATGGTAAGACTGATTCTGCCAAGATCTCCTGTAGGTAAGCCATTCGTAAGCATCGTCCAGTTTGAACCACCATTTGTTGTTTTATAAATTCTTGAATCGTTGCCATGAACGAGACTGTAATCTGTACTGCGTATTCTGTTCCAAGCTGCAGCATATAAAATCTGCGGGTCGGTTGGATCCATGATGAGATCGATCACACTTGTACTGTCATTAATGAAAAGAGATTGAGTCCAGTTTTGTCCGCCATCGATTGATTTGTAGACACCTCTTTCGGGTGAAGGATAAAATGTAATTCCGATCGTTGATGCGTAAATAATGTTAGTGTCAACAGGATTGATACAAATTCTGCTGATGGTACATTCATTACTTAACCCGAGATTTGTCCAAGTTGCGCCGGCATCTGTACTTTTATAAATTCCGTTACCTATATAAGAATAGCCACCAACATTCGGATCACCGGTTCCTGCATAAATAACATCAGGATTACCAGGCTGAAAAACGATTACGCCTACAGGAAAATAAGATTGAGAATCGAAGACAGGAAACCAGTTTTGTCCGCCATCGATCGTTTTGAAAATCCCACCGGTTGCATTTCCGGCATAAATAATATTAGCATTAGTTGGATGAATAGCAACAGAATTTATTCTTCCTCCGATATTACCAGGACCTTCAAGAGTCCATGATGCATTCAATCCTGCAGCAGCAGCAGCCTGTCTGAATAATTTATTGTTGATACCGGATTGTACAGAACCGAGTACGTTCCGATAAGCTTTATAATCGAATTTATTGTTGAAGCTTCGTTGAAGATAAAACCATTCATTAGGTCCATCCATTTCCTTCAATTCATTTTCTTCTTCCTCTTCGGATTCCTTAGCTGAATTTGAGATAAAAGAAACTGATAAAACAATACCAGCAATTAAAATAATAAATAGGACTTTGGGGGGAAAAATGCGTTTCATGTCTGGGGAATGTAATATCACAAATATAGCAATTGCCCCTGAATGACATTGAAATTCAATTTCTCAGAAAATAATGGTACGAAAATTTACACTGTCCCTTCACAATGATTCTAAGAACTAAAAATAATCTACCTTTGCAAATTATTGAAAAGGATATGATTTCTGAAGAGAAGAAGGAAAGACTGGAACTACTCCATAGAAAGATGATCGAGGAAATTCAGGATTTCGCTATTATTTTACTTGATCTGGATGGAACCATCCTCACGTGGAATAAAGGGGTGGAGAATATTAAAGGCTATAAATCAGAGGAGATTATCGGACAAAACTTCAGAATATTTTATTTACCACAGGACAGACAGGAACAAATCCCGGAAAAATTACTTGACCTTGCAAAGAGAGAAGGACGTGCAAAACATATAGGACGAAGGGTCAGGAGAGATGGTTCAATATTCTGGGGAAGTATTTTAATAACATCCCTTCATGACGACAAAGGAAATGTCGTTGGTTTTACAAAACTTACAAGAGAACTAAGAGACACTGAAATCGAATAGTGTTCTTATTCAACTTTATTTTCATTTTAAATTTCACCTAAACATCCCACTGTGGCATTCCGTACTCTGGATCTTATTGATCCCATTATTAAATCACTCGAAGAAGAGGGTTATACAAAACCGACTCCAATACAAGCCGAGGCGATTCCAATTGTTTTACAAGGCAAAGATTTGCTTGGATGTGCGCAGACAGGCACCGGTAAGACTGCAGCATTTGCAATTCCGATAATACAGCTGCTGACTGAAGAAAAGATCAATGACAAGAAGAAAAAAATCAGAAGTCTGATCGTAACTCCTACTCGTGAACTTGCAATACAGATCGGTGAAAGTTTTAAAAATTATGGACGTCATACACGACTTTCGTACACTGTAATTTTCGGTGGGGTGAATCAGAATCCGCAGGCAAATGCTTTACGAAATGGTGTCGATGTATTAGTAGCAACTCCGGGCAGACTTTTAGATCTTATGGGCCAGGGATTAGTTTCTCTTCATGATATAAAGATATTTGTACTTGATGAAGCCGATCGAATGCTTGACATGGGATTCATTCATGATGTAAAGAGAATCATAGCATCGCTTCCCCAGAAACGTCAATCGCTTTTCTTTTCCGCAACAATGCCACCTGAGATAGTTAAACTTTCTGCATCTATATTACATCATCCGGTGAAAGTAGAAGTGACCCCCGTTTCTTCTACAGCAGATACGATTCAGCAATCTTTGTATTTCGTCGATAAGGGAAATAAAAACTCATTGTTACTTGAAATTTTAAAAGACAAGAATATTAAAACAGCTCTTGTTTTTACCCGTACAAAACATGGTGCTGACAAGGTTGCACGATTTCTTTCCAAGCATCATATCAAGACAGAGGCAATACATGGCAACAAGGCTCAGAATGCCAGGCAACGGGCATTAAATAATTTCAAGGATCAATCTACTCGTGTATTAGTTGCAACAGATATTGCTGCAAGAGGTATTGATGTTGATGATCTTCAGTATGTCATTAATTATGAAATTCCGAATATAGCTGAAACTTATGTGCATCGCATCGGTCGTACAGGACGAGCAGGTGCTTCCGGCATTGCAATTTCATTTTGTGATGCAATTGAAAAGGAATATCTGAGAGATATTGAAAAACTCATTGGGAAAAAAATCCCCATTGTTGCAAATCATGCTTTCCCATTATTGGACAATGATCCTGTCAAGCCAGAAAAAAATCAGGGACATCATAGAAAACAATCAGCTCCAGGTCATAATAAAACTAACAATACTTCGAATAAAAATAATAATCCGCCAAAGAAAAAATGGCACAGGAAAAAACATAAACAGAATAGTCCTTCGATAAATAAATGATGATAGTTTAATAAAGCCTGTTTTATTTTTTTATTATTTTTTTATCTGGTTTATTAAATTGATAATAAATTGCCGGTAAAGCCCACCCATGGCCGGTTTCTTTATTACCTTTCTTTAAATTACCATCAATAACATGAAACGTATTGGAGTAGTCTTATTGACGCTCATCTCAAATCAACTCTTTTCCCAGTCTGTACAATGGGTTAAAAAAGGAATTTCACCCGGCTTCGAAAATGGAAATGCAATTGCCTGTGATGATTCAGGTAACGTCTATTGTGGCGGACAATTAGAATTTGATTCAGAATTTGAAAACATCATCGTTGAAAGTGTCGGATCGCATGATGTTCTTCTCGTAAAATATGATGCGAGCGGGCAACTTAAATGGATTCGCAGAGCGGGAGGCCATGGCGGTGATGTCTGTAACGGACTTGCTGTCGATGCAGCACATAATACATTTGTTGCAGGAGAAATGGAACAGACTGCAGATTTTAGCGGGCAGTCGATAACATCTGCTGGAGGAAATGATATTTTTCTTGCAAAGTATAGCAGCGGTGGAGCAATACAATGGGTGAAACGTTGGGGTGATTCGGGTAACGATAAAGCACTATGCGCTGCAACAGCGGATAATGGCGACTGTTATATCGCAGGATTCTTTACCGGGTCTGTTGACTTTGGATCTACTACTCTCAATGCTTCAGGGAGTCGTGATGTTTTCATTGCTAAGATCAGTTCATCGGGGTCAGTTATCTGGGCCAAGAAAGGCGGAGGCAGCGGAGACGATAAGGCAGAAGGAATTGCAGTCGATAAGAATGGTGATATTTATATTGTAGGATCATTCACTCACTCTGCAAGCTTTAGTGGTAATTCAATTACAAGTAGTGGAAAGTACAGTGCATTCATTACTAAATATAATTCAAGCGGAAATGTGCAATGGGTAGAAAAAGGCGGCGCATGTTGTGACACAACACAATTCCGTTCTGTTGCCGTCGATGAGAATAATGATGTTTATGTCTCCGGTAATTTTAATGTTAATGCAGATTTTGATTCATTCAATTTTACGGCCAGCAGCACTGATTGTATAATCTTAAAATATAATTCTTCAGGTAATGTACTTTGGGCTAAACAAGGTGGAGGTTCTGATGAAGATGTTGCATATGGAATTAAAGTAGATACGATCAATCATTTTGTTTATGCAACAGGAAATGTAAGCTCTGCAGGGAATTTTGATAACTTAAATTATTCTTTCCAGGGCTTCAAAGACATCTTCGTTATTTCCTATGATCTTTCCGGAAATCCTCAATGGGTCAAAACAAGTGGCGGATTTTATCGTGATATAGGTTCAGCAATTACTGTTGATCCAAATGGTTTTGTTTATACGACCGGACTTTTTAATGATGCCGCTCACTTCGATTCCTTCACTCTGCTCGGATATCCTAATCAGCCCTGGGCAGATTTCTATGTCGATAAGATCTCTGCATTATCTGTTCCACCTCCAACAATTGATGCTTCAAATCTTGGAATTTCAAATGGAAATTGCACTGATTTACAAGTGAATTTCACTCCTGGAAATGGTACAGGCCGGATTGTCATCGCAAGAAAAAATTTGCAAGTGAATGTAACTCCTCCTAATTATGTTTATGCCAGCAACGTATATGGAGATGGACAGGATTTAGGCAATGATAATTTTGTTGTCTATAACGGAACTGGCAATAGCGTCACCGTTAGTGGACTCGCGCCTTCAACTGCTTATTATTTTGCAGTCATTGAATACAATGGAAATGGAGCATTTCTCTCCTATTCAAATAATAGTTTATCCGGAAGTTTAATGACACCGAATTTTCCTGCAATCATTTCAGGTATTTCTCCGGTATGCACAGGTGATTCGGTTACTCTTACCGCAAGCGGCGCAACATTTTTTTCATGGTCGCCTTCGAATTCCTTATCATCATCTTCAGGAAATATTGTAAGCGCTTTTCCAACAGTCACTACAACATATACAGTTAATTCAACCGATGCAAATAATTGCAATGGTAATTCAGAGTTCACGATAAATGTAAACCCACTTCCAACCGTAAACTTTCCTGATCTTGCAGATGTTTGTGCCAATGATGCCGCTGTTGCACTCAATACAGGAACTCCTGCAGGAGGAAGTTATTTTGGAATCGGCGTAAGCAATAATACTTTTATTCCGGCTGATGCTGGTGCCGGTACATACAGTATTACCTATACTTATACTGACAACAATGGATGTACAAATGAGAATGATGGAAGTATTCATGTCCATTCTACACCGAACGTTACCCTCACCCATGTCAATGATCTTTGTCCGTATGATGCTCCGGTAACACTCGATGGAAATCACTCGAGTGGAACCTATTTCGGCACAGGAGTTTCAGGTGATGAATTCGATCCTTCTATCGGTCCCGGGACTTATGTTATTTCATATTCATATACAGGAAGCAATGGCTGTTCAGATACAGCTTCAATCAATATTACAGTAAACAATGTTCCTTCTGTTGCAATTGGAAATGACACGTTAATCTGTGCAGGAAATATAATTACGCTGAATGCAGGTCCGGGTTATACGAGTTACCATTGGTCAAATGGTTCATCCTCTTCATCTATCTCAATCGACAGTAGCGGAAGTGGAATCGGTCATAAGATTGTTATTGTCGAAATTGAAAATCAGCAAGGATGTGTAAATGATGATACCATTGATATTAATTTCGATCTCTGTGCAGGCGTAAGTTATTTCTACAATTCATCCTTAAAATATTTTCCAAATCCATTTACCGATAAGATCACTCTTTCAAATGAAATTGAATTCTCTTATTCTGTTTATGACATTACAGGAAAATTACTCGAACAAAAGGAAAATGTAAAGGGAGAAACTTTTGCATGTGAACAATTAATTGCAGGAGTTTATTTTATTGAATTGAATGAGAGAGGTGGGAAAAGAATGATTCAGGTAGTGAAGAAATGAATCAGGATTTGAGCTTTAATCGGCGGAGTGGAATTTGATTGATAAATCGTATAAAATAAAAGCAGTATCCCTTATATAAAGGAATTAAATTAAGGAAATTGAAAATTGAAGATTGAAGATTAATTAGTCTATTTTTTTTATTGTTTATTTTGTTTTATAATTTCAAATTTTAAACCATGTTTCTAAAAATATTTGCAGAAGGTGTATAAAGGGTTATTGAATTTTAATATGACTCAATTATAAGAATGTCTAACAAATAATTGTTTTCCACACTCCACTAAATCCAATAAAAGATAAATAAATAAATAAGAGTATTTATTTATTTATTTAGGACAAAACGAGAGATCAATTTTTTCATCTCTGAAAATTTTGATTTCATTTTTGCTGATCCAAAGAAGAGATCCGATTTTTCACTTCTGAAATTTTTCATTTCTCTTTTGTCCGAGAGCCTTTTTTCATTTCTGAATTCAACTCTCTCTTTTTTCCCTGGATCCAAAATGAGAGTTTTGTTATTTTGATTATTCATTTCTGATATTGATTTTGAATCTCTCATTTTTGATTCTTTATTTATGTTCTTTTTTATTTTCTCATCCATTTTCCTTTCTTTTTATTTTATTCTTTTTAAAAAAACCGGATTCAAAGACCCGATAAAGCCTTCCATTGCCCTCTTTACCGAGTCTTTTAGGACTTGCGTCCATCCGGCCCAATATCTTTTGCAATTATTTATTAAGAGAAGAATATAGCTTTCTGTTTTAGCTAGCTGGACAGATCGAGGTCTTCTTCTCATTGTCCCTAAAGGGACCTATTAATTTAGTATCATCATCTATATGTTTTAGAAATATTATCCAAAGGTAAACCACACAATACCCCAATTACAACACCTTTTAATAAGGATCTTTTATGCTGAGAATTTATTTCGCTGGAAATGTTTCTGTGCAAGCAACCTTGCTATAAATCATTAAAGGAGACATGAAATGATACACTACATCTAATAGAATTTTATTTAACATACTTCACTCGAGGGAAATTAAAATTTCAAAAAATAAAATTTAATTCCTGCGCTGGATCAACTTCTTTTGCTATTTTAGATGCTCCTCTAAAAAAATCCAACATGAAAAAGTCAGTTTTCTTTGTTACGGCATTCTTATACCTGTACATCTCTTTTACAACTACACAAGCACAATCATGGCAATGGGCCAATACTACTACTGGAAATGATGAAGATCGTGGCCATGATGTAGCTGTTGATTTAAGTGGAAATGTGTATGTAACCGGATACTTCGACACATCATCTGTTACATTCGGCACATTTACACTTACGAATGAAGGAAGTGATGATTACTATCTTGTCAAATATGATGCGGCAGGAAATGTATTATGGGCTTTGTCCAACGGTGGAAACATGAGCGAAATGGGAAATAGTGTTGCATGTGATTCTGCCGGCAATGTATATGTAACAGGCTCATTTGAAAGTCAGCAATTGCTATTCGGAAATGATACCATAATAAATTCCAGCATGCACGATGTCTTTGTCGCCAAATATGATCCAGCAGGGAATGAAGTGTGGGCAATGTCATTTGGTGGTGTTGGTGATGAATATGCAAATGAAATCGTCACTGATGACAATGGATATTTTTATTTAACAGGAAGGTTTACAAGTCCGTCACTCACATTTGATACCACTGTTCTGACAGCAACAGGAACGAGTAAAATATTTTTAGTGAAATATGATACCGATGGAAATGTAATATGGGCTCGTGGAACAAACGGTCCGAGTTTCGATCAGAAGAGCGTAGTCAATTATGACAAAGATGGAAATGTTTATTTAGTCGGAGACTATTACGAATATACCTTATTTGCGGGCACTGATACTTTTCTAAATGCAGGACTTGAAGATATTTATCTTATCAAATATGATTCAAATGGAAATTTCATGTGGGCAACTTCGTGGGGCGGGTCGAGCGGCGAGAAAGTAACAGGAGTTGCTGCTGATGATAATGGTGACATTTATTTAAGTGGATATTATTATAGTCCTTTCATTGTATTTGGTTCATTCACCCTCAACAATAATTCTTTCGGTGCATGGGATCTTTATATGTTAAAGCTTGATTCAAATGCAAATGTCACAAGAGTATTCTCCTGTACAAATCCGGAAAATGACGAGATCACCGGATTATCATTCGTAAATAATTATTTATATGTTACAGGATGGTACCAGGATACACTTCATTTCGGTTCAACTACAATTCAGAGTAATGGAAGTATTGATGTTTATATAACAAAATTCGATACAACATTCAATCCCATCTGGTCTGTTTCTGCAGGAGGAACATTGGGTGATGCATCAACCGCTATAGCTACTGACCTTTCCGGTAATTCTTACATCACCGGATTTTACGAAAGTGCTTCAATTAGTTTCGGTTCATCAACTATTACAGATAATTTTTCAGGCTGGGATACATTCATTGCTAAGCTTGTTGAAGGAACAATTGGAATTCAGAAAACCGAAGTTACAGACTTCAGGATTTACCCAAATCCAACAAATGGAATATTGCATTTAGAAAATATTGATTCCAATAAGGCTGTTAGCATCGTCAATGAATTTGGCAAGATAATTTATCATTGTAATAGTTGTAATATTGAAATAAATCTCTCAGGTTTTGCAAAAGGAATTTATTTTATTCATGTAAATTCAGATAATGCAAACCCTGACGTGCAGAAACTAATTATCAATTAAAAGCTTCAAGGTGTACAATACAGGATATCCTGTACCTGTGGTAATCATAATCATGCAATCCCTGCTGGTATGAAAATGACCAGTCAAAATTCTTACGGAGCCATCTCAATTCACTTCTGAACACCAGCGGACTATCACCATTGTTTATATAACCGGAATAACCCGCCAACTGGTTTGTAAGTGAAAATAGTTTACTGTTAAGTGTCATTCCCAAACCATAAAACAGGCAATCATTCTGTAGATGCTCAAGATCATGTGTCTGATAGGTGTACAATCCCACATCAGCAAAGCAACGCAATTCCTTTATGATGCCTTTAATTGGAAAAGAACTTTTACCCAAACTCAAATCAATATAATATCCCGGCGCATCCGTATATCTTGCATCACGCAAATGCGTGCCCGATGCTGTCTTCAACGAATAGCGGAGTAATACGTCAGGAAATTTTTTATTTTTCAGGATTTGTAAAGTCGTCGTGAGATAAATATCACCTCCGGCACTTCCTTCTCCGCTCTTTGTTCTGGCGGCACGAATATCACGTGTTGTTGTATCCGTCTTATACCATTCGAGAGGTACTACATCCATCTCAATTGTCAGTCTATTATTGAACAATGGTAAGATTCCTCTTAAAAAAATATTTTGAGTTTTATCGCCCTTGCTGACATGTGCATCAAATGAAATATTCAATGATATAACACTATCTGTTTCTCCACTTTTAACTTCGGGAACAGGCAACGCATTCGGACCCATATAAGCTGACGACATTGTCATATATTGATCCCACGGAGTTACACCGTCCCAATTATGTTTTTCAGTCCACCATGAAAAATCTTCCTGGGCACTTGAAAACAAGCTGAACAATAAAAATAAAATTAAAGCTGCTGGAAATTTATCCGAAACAAGGTAATATTTCTCAAGATACATATGGTGCTAAAGGTATACCATTCGCGCTTAAATCTGAAAACGATATGATATTAAAACTAAAATGATATCCGCCGCTATCGCTTCGATAATGAATCTAAATTACTTTCCAATCTTGTAAAGGTTTCCCTCATCAGTAATTGTATAAAGCGATCCATCCTTTCCCTCGATAATATCTCTAAAACGTTTATTCAAATCAGACAATAACCATTCTTCTCCGGTAACTTTATTATTTTCTATCACGAGTCTTGCGATGTGATTGCTGTTCAATCCGCATACGAATAAATTATTTTTCCACTCGCTTATTTTTTCCCCGCTGTAGAATGTAATTCCACTCGGAGATAAAACAGGATCCCAGTAGTAGACAGGTTGTTCCATTCCTGATTTTTGTGTCAGCCCCTCACCTACTTTATCACCGCCATATTCGATCCCATAAGTAATCGTTGGCCAACCATAATTCATTCCGGGCTTTATAAGATTTATTTCATCACCACCACGCGGTCCGAATTCACTTTCCCACAAATCTCCTGTCTGAGGATTTATCGTCAGTCCCTGTACATTTCTGTGACCATAAGAATAAATCTCAGGCCTGGTATTGGAATTAGTAAACGGATTTCCCGTCGCAGCTTTACCATCTGTTGTAATACGAATAATTTTTCCCAAAGACGAATTCAAATCCTGAGCTTGTGGCCTGGTCTCTATATCTGATCGTTCGCCCGTACTGAAAATAATATTTCCGGTCTTGTCAAAAAGTATTCTTGATCCATAGTGCAGTGAACTATTGTATGCCGGAGTTGCACGATAGATAACAATTGCATTTTCGATTTTTTTCTCATCAGTAGAAAGTTTACCTTTTGCTACTGCTGTAAGATTTCCTTCCGGATTTTTTTCTGAAAAGGTCCAGTATACCATTCTGTTCTTTGTAAACTCAGGGTCAAGAGTAAGTCCTAACAATCCTCCCTGGCCGCTTGAATTTACATCGGGTAATCCAGATATTTTCTCGCTTAATTTTCCATCGGGAGAAACGATTCTCATAGAGCCTGATTTTTCAGTAACCAGGAATCTACCGTCTGGCATTTCAACAATACCCCATGGCTTGGAAAGATTATTAGTGATTTCCTTAACCACAACGTTGAATTTAGATTTCACGCTACCAATTCTTGTCTGGCCGGGAAATGCCGGTTTATATTCAGTGTTTGCCTTCCTTGTCTCCAGTGGCTGCCCTACCTGCTTATCAGATGCAGAAACATTATCAGTAGAATTGGAACCACATGATGAAACTGTAATCAGGATGATCAGTAATAATTGAAAATTTTTATTCATCGTCTTTTCTTAATACAATCATAAAATTAGTCATTATTTATTCAAGAGAAGTAATTGTCCTATAGGGAATTCATTGTTCGTTAAATATTCATTAAATTTAATACAATACGTTTAATTCTCATAACTTGGTTCGCAAATGATTTTTGGAAGTCTATTATTCATACTTTCCAGCACAGTGGGATCCGAAGCTTGGAATTCACGTGACTTGAAGTCGCGGCCGCACTGACCCTATAGTGAGTCGTATTAATTTAAATCATACCAACATGGTCAAATAAAACGAAAGGCTCAGTCCTGATGAATCCCCTAATGATTTTGGTAAAAATCATTAAGTTAAGGTGGATACACATCTTGTCATATGATCAAATGGTTTCGCGAAAAATCAATAATCAGACAACAAGATGTGCGAACTCGATATTTTACACGACTCTCTTTACCAATTCTGCCCCGAATTACACTTAAAACGACTCAACAGCTTAACGTTGGCTTGCCACGCCTTACTTGACTGTAAAACTCTCACTCTTACCGAACTTGGCCGTAAGATCGGAAGAGC
>JADMIO011403830.1_pt1 | contig 86912 bp, 67 predicted proteins | sample 8958161 | NCBI WGS metagenome assembly JADMIO01 (sample SAMN16585339, study PRJNA669376) | soil metagenome | isolation source: Crop rotation soil | place: USA: Cullars Rotation, Alabama | collected 2011 | reverse complement strand
GCCGCGACTTCAAGTCACGTGAATTCCAAGCTTCGGATCCCACTGTGCTGGAAAGTCGCCCACGGAGTTGCCCGTTCGCGAGCGAGCGCGTAGAGTCCCGTCTCCGCGGGCCGTTAGCTCAGGTGGTTAGAGCAGCTGCCTTTTAAGCAGCGGGTCGATGGTTCGAGTCCATCACGGCCCATTCTGTACTTCCCCGCGCGCACAGCAGATTCAGGCCGTCGCGAAGCAGGACGCTTGCCGCCTCTACACGTAACGTTGCCCGCTGCTACCGTGTTGCTACCACTCTGCCAGGAGGCAGCGTCGAGCGCATCGACCGCACCTTTTCGGCCATCGGGAGCCACTTCGGTACGTGTCGATTGTGAGCGGGATCGAGGCGTGCACGAGCTGACGCTGCACGTACACGATCGGACTCCTCGACGACAGGAGCAGCGAGGCGTACGTGTGGCGCAAGCAATGGGGGGTGAAGGGCGCGGCCAGTTCCGCAAGTTTCAGGATACGCCGAAAGGCAGGCCCGACATCGTGCGGGTCGATCGGCCGCCCGGTTGCTGCTCAGAATATCAAGGACGGAGGAGTCTCACCGGATTCGAGCGCCCGTTTCCTGCGCGCGCGATGTCCATCGCTCTCAATGTCGCGGCAAGCTGCGCAGAGAGGTCGAGGTCTCGGCCGTGCCCGGACTTTTGGCAGGTAAAAGTCTGGCCGTCGTCGGAGCTGCGCGCGGCTCGGAGCGTACGTGCAGACAGGTGTCAACGTTGTCCCACGCCAGCGGCAGCGCCTCACCGATGCGTACACCGAGGAGTACAAGGAGTGGGAACCATGGATCTGCGGCCGTACTAACCCGAGGAACCGCCGGTCTCGCCCTACGCGTACGCCGCAAATCGGCCGACTGCGATGACGGATCCGAGCGGCGAGCGCCCGCAAGCCACGCATCTCACCGGGCGCAGAAAAGCCGAGCAGACGAAGAAAGCGCTCGGGAAGCTGACGCCGCAGCAGTCGGCATACATCCAAGCCCGTCGCCGCGCAGCAGCGTCAGACTGCCATCAAGAAGGCGTTCGCGACCCCGCCGTGCAACGCTACCCGAGGCGGTCAAGCAAGCGAAGGTGCGAGAGTACGTGCAGCGAGCACAGAGGTACCGATGATCTCGGCGACGAGTCATCAAAAAAGGAATAGCGAACGCGCATACTTGATGGACGCTTACGACTCATGTGATCCGTCTGTCGCGGGGGCACTGTACCCCGCCGCCTAACGTTGTACTGACTTGTGGTTCGTCGTCTCGTGCTCGCACGATCGAAGAAAACCCGGCGTTCGGTGCCGTGGATTTCTTCTGCGAGTTCGTCGCCGCGTGCCTTCGGCGTGTAAACATCGAGTTGCCTTTGCCTGCCGCGACGAGTTCCATACCGATAGCGTGTCCTGGCGTGCCTCGTTTTCGCCTTCGCCACGCCTCTTAATCAGCGGGTTCGGAGTTCGATCCTCCGGCGGCCCATTGTGTAGCTCGACGATTCGATACTTCAGGCGTCGCCCTCGCTGGTTTGCGACCAGTTTGCGTCTGCTTGCGACCATGCGAGCGCCGTCGAGCAAGCGACGACCCATGCTCCATGCTCGCGCGGCGACGAGCTCCCGGCAGATTCCGGTCTAGGCTCGGTCTCGGATCGCGCGGCGGAATGCGATCTCCCAGTGCACGTCCCTTCTTTGGGAAGGTGTCATGGCGTACGGGAGCGCCCGGCAGCGCAAGCCGGAATTCCTACTGACCGACCACGGCTGTGACGATGTTGCCCGCAGAGTTGAAGGCGGTGAGTGACACCCGAGCCTTTTTCTTGCCGCCCTTGACGACCTCGACCTCGCAATGGCTCGCAGTGATCGTCGTCGTTCCGCTGCCAAAGCTGTGGTGAGGGAGGATCGTACCGCTCGCGTTGACGGTCACGCTGCCGGTCACCGTGTAGATCTTGAAAGCCACCTGGATCGAATCCGAGTCGGACACGTTGGCGACCCGACACTCCAGAAATCCTGCGGCGGGTGCACTGATCCCGGGAGTCGCGATGATGCTTCCAGCCGACGCGGGGCTTGCGAAGAGCATGATCACGGCGACGGCGCTCAGCCTCCGTAGTGCTCGATGGCGCATGGCAGTCCGTTTCCTTTCTCGGTGATTGAGATGGTGTGCCGGGCTTGGGTCACATATTCGACAAGGCTCGAGAGAGGCAAATGGTTCCTGGGTCGACGAAGCCTCTGACCCGTGTGGCTGTGAGCGGAACAGCCTGTCGCCCGCCGATGTATCTTGCACCCGAAGCGAGCCGCCCCCTGTTGTACGTTGCGCGCCCGTACGCATCGGATTCTCTACGCGATAGGTGACCGAAGGTAGTGCTCGTCCTGGTCGACGGCGGGCGCTCTTTTGAGCAGCGGGTGGATGGTTCGAGTCCATCACGGCCCATTCGCAACACAGCTTGCGTGACCTTGCGACGATTGTGGCCGCGACGCCGCTGTTGGGCGTCGCAGGCCGGGTCGCCACTCAGAAACAGGTGGGATCGGATACGCTTGCGACGTCGGGCAGCGGAGCATCGAGGTCGGTGGACAATGAACCGTGCCGTTCCAGCAGGCATCCGCCGAATCCGATCCGCCGCCTGCGGCTTCCGTTGCCGTGAGGCCAGCGAATACTTGCACGTGTCGCGGCACCACCCTGAACCAGCATATTGTACGGGGGAGCTGAGGCCGATCGCCCGCGTGCAGGAGAGGGTCGGATACGGGGACGGGTGTGAACGGACCGACCAGAATTCCGTCGTTCCCGTTGCACGTGACGTATTCGAAGCCGCCGAACGTATCCAGCACGACCGCGAACGTGCTCGGTGCAATCGGCAGCCGGTAGAGGAACGGAGTCTGCGGCGTGGCGGGATCCCTCGCAGTGCTGGTCGGTGCTGACGCTGCCGGAGACCTTGCTGCAGCCGGTGACGACGGTCTCGGGACGGGCGGCGGCTTGCCCGCCGCCTTCCTCGACGACGTAGACGGCCGACCAAGTGACCGAGGCGGACTGGTTGGTGCCGTAGATGCCGATCGCCGTGTGCCGGCGCCACTTGCCTTGCCGACGAACGCGAGCCGTATCTTGGTCACGAGCGCGCCGCACGTGCGTGAGGCCGCATCGTCGAGCGTGTCGACGGCGCCCGTTTCGGCCTTCGGCAGTCCACTGACCGGTCGACCGTCTCGGGTCTTCTCGAGTGGGCGCGCGGCACCCACGCGACCCCGCGCGCCCTACTTCACGACGACATCGATCCGTACCGGCGCGCCGGCGCCGCCCTTTCCGCCGCAGCCCTTGTCCTTCATCTTGCCGTTCGGGAACGCGTCGACGCCGGTCGCGAGACGCGGGCAGACGTCGTCGGCGGGGTGCGCGTCCTCGCCGAGCAACTGCTCCTGATGCGCGATCGCGGTCACGGTGTAGTCCTCGTGCCCGGCGTCTTTCGCCGGGTCATTGGCGCACGCGAGCGTGAGGTCGAAGACGACCGTGATCGACGCCTTCGGCTTGAGCGTCACGGGCAGGCTCTTCTGCGGCTTCCCCGCGTGCAGTGCCGCGACCGGCGCGGGACACGCGCCCGAGGACGCGAGCTGCACCGTGACGACCTTCGCCAACGTCTGGAGGTCGGGGACGGTGATCGGCTTCGTGCCGCGGTTCTGCACCGTGACCTTCACGAGCTTGTGCGCGGTCGGCGCCTTGGTCGTCAACGTCACCTTCTTCGGCGCCGACACCTTCGTGACGGCGAGGTCGAAGGGACCGCAGTCGGTGACCGTCGCGGTCTGTTGCGGTGTGTTCGGGGTCGCCTCGACGTTGCCGACGAGGTCGCGGCCGACGGTCGCGAATCCGTAGGTGACGCCGAGCGTGCCGGCCACGGTGGCGCCCGCGTCGGTCGTGTCGACGATGCGCGGCAGCAGCGGCCCGCCGTTCTCCGAGACGAGCAGCGTCTGGCTCTCGACGCCGGCGCCGACGTCGCTGCTCGACCACGCCACCTGCACCCGGCACGCGCCGGCCGTCGCCGCGTCGACGTGCGTGATCGGCGGCGTCGCGTCGATCGTGTTGCTCCACGCGTCGGTGTCGATCGGCGCGTTGGCGTCGAACACGATGCGCGCGGTGTTCGCGATGGTCGTCCCGGTCCCGACCGACGCGAGCGGCGAGATGGTGAACGCCACCATGCCGTCGCCCTCCGGTGGGGTGACGTTCGGCGGCAGGAACCCCGCCGCCGGATCTTCGGGCGGCTGCTCGGTCTCGGGATCGAGCGCGGACAGCCGCCACGTCACGACGCCGCTCGCGCCGTCGAGTCCCGCCTCGACGCGCACCAGGAGATTCTGCTCCGGCCGTAGATCGACGTCGTGCGTGAACGTCGTGACGCCCGCCGGCACCGGCACGTACACGTCACCGAACGCGACGGGTCCGAGGGCGAAGGTCGCGAGGTCCACTTTCGTCGCGTCGAGTTGATCCGTGATGACGACCTGCTGCGCCGGCAGCGTCGCCGATGGTTGGTTCTCGAACGTGATGGTGTAGCTCAGCGGATCGTCCGAGCGGACGAAGTGCGACGCGCCGGACCCGGCCGGTCCGTACTTGGCGTTCGGATCGATCGCGCCGCCGGGAAAGCGGTCGTCGCCGGGCGGGTGAAAGCGACACGACGGCGGCGGGCCGCCGCCGCCCGGCGATCCGAACGACTGCCCTTCGAGCAGCACCCCGCCTTGCTTGTGGAGCACGGTGCAATCGGCGGGCGGCGGGCTGGGGGGGAAGCCGCCGCCGCCCGCGCCTCCGCCCCGCGCGACGCGCGCGGCGAGCGTCGATGGAGCTCCGACCTGCGTCGCCGCGTACGCGGCGACGTCGACCAGCAGATGCTGCAACGCGTACAGCTGCGTCGCGCCGCCGAGGTCGGCCTGCAGCGCCGCCGCGCCGTCCGCTTCGAGGGTCTGGAGCTGCGTCGTCGCGTACGCGACGAGCGGCGCGTCCGGCACGCTGCTCGCGTCGATGCCGATGGCCGCGAGGTAGTCGCGCGCCGCCTCGACGAGCGCGATCGGCACCACCGGGTCGAGCGTCTGACCGTCGTAATACGGCGTGCCGACTTTGACGTCGATCGTGAACGTGGCGCCGTGGTTGCCCGGCGCGGTGAGGAAGAACGGCACCACGCCGGTCGATCCGGCGGGTATCATCGGCAGCACGAGCGGGACGATGCGACGGTCCGGCGTGGTGGTCTCGACGACGTTCAGCGGCACCTGCGCCCAATCGACGGCGACCTGGCCGGGCTGCGCGGGCGGAGGCGTCACCGGGCCCACGGTGAAGCCGAAATCGAGCGGCACCCCGATCGCGATCGGCACGTCGAAGGCATCGACGTTGCCGCGGTTGCCGTACGCGAGAAGGAAACGGGCGGGCACGCCGATGCGCACGGCCGTCGGGCCGACGACGCGGATCCAGAGCTCGGGCGCGCGCGGCGCTTCCACCGTCACGGCGTCGGCGAGCGTCTTCGTCGTCGTGTCCGGATTCGTGACGACGACGTCCCACGAGCCGGTCGCCTGGCCTCCGAGCGTGAAGCGCGCGACGAGCGCGCTGCCGCCCGGATCGACGGTCACGTCGGTCGCGGCGAGATCGGGCTGCCCGGCGCGACGCAGGAGCACCGTCGCGTCAAGATCGAAGCCGTTGCCCGAGACGGTGAGCAGGGCGCTCCCCACGTTGCCGACGCGGTCGGGCAGCACGCGCGCGACGGCGAGGCCCAGCGCGCGCTCCACCGCGCCGATGTCGCAGCGGGCCGTGCCGTCCACGTCGCCGTCGAGAACGCGCGGCGCGCCGCGCTGGTCGGTTTCGAGCGGCGCGCCGGCGTCGTCCGTGCAGCCCGCGGGGTCACCGGCGTCGACGGCCGGGCTATCCGCCTGCGGCACGTGCGTCGCGGTCGGGCCGCCGTTCGCCGCCAGCGCGCCGAGCTTCGCCGCGACGTTCGTGACGTTGCCGGTCGTCGTACCCGACAGCGTGCACTCCTCGTCGACTATGCCGATGAGGTTGTAGCCGAGCGAGGTGACGGTGCTCGCCCGCCCCCCGTCGTAGCAGTCGGGCGCGAGCCCCATGCCGCCGTACGTCGCGGTGTTCCCGGCGACGATGCTGTTGCCGATCTCGAACGTCGCGCCCTCGCCGTTGACGATGCCGCCGCCGATGCCGTCGTCGTCGCCGGCGCCGGCGTGGTTGTTCGCGACGGTCACGCTGTGGAACCGCGCCGTACCGATCTGGTTCCACACGCCGCCGGCGTAGCTGAAGTGGCTTTCGTTCCCGCTGATGGTCGAGTCGGTGACGGTCAGCAAGGAGCCGTTCGTCATGTTCCACAGCCCGCCGGCGTAGTTTCCGGCGTCGTTGTCGCGGATGGTGCTGCCCGTGACGAACACGTCGCCGCCGAAATTCCCGATCCCGCCGGCGCCGTTGTTGGCGGCGTTGTCGGCAATGGTGCTGTCGATGACCATCACCGTCGTCCGTACGTTGAACGCGGCGTTGAAGATGGCGCCGCCTTCTTGGCTCGCGACGTTGCGCTCCAGGCGGCTGTTCCGGACGGTCAGCGTGTGGGCGTTGTAGATGCCGCCGCCGCCTGCGGACGACGTGGAGTCGCTCACGATCGCGTCGGCGACCGTGAGGACGCCGGCATTGTTGATCGCGCCGCCGTGCCCCCACAGCGACCCGCCGCTGAACAAGCCGCGCTTCAGCGTCACGCCGCGGATCTCGACCGGATCGAAGTTGCCGACGACCGCGACCGGACCGGTCAGGTTCGCGTCGATGATCGTCGTCGCGGCGCCGGCGCCGACGATCGTCATCGGCTTCTGGATGCACAGGGTCGGCGAGGTGAGCATCGGCGTCCCGAATTGATTCGTGACGTGCGTACACGAGGTCGGCGCCGAGAGCGTGTAGGTGCCGGCGGGGACCGTGATGATGCTCGCGTCGGGGCGGCCGTTAGCGGCGATGATCGCGCCGCGCAGGCTGCAGTCGTTCGGGGTGAGCGGGTCGCACGCGGTCGCGGTCGACACGTCGTCGCTCCGGTCGACGAGGAACGTCAGTGCCTGGCTCGGGTGCGCGGACGTCAGCACCGTGACGGCGATCAGGACGGCGAAGCCGCGGCGAGGCATATGCATGCAGTCCTCCGACGAGGGGTTGCGAGCGTGCAGGCCTACCGCGGCTCGCGTCGTCGCGACAAGCGGTTTCGAGCACGCCGACGCGGGCGTGCGACGCGATGAGGATCCGAGCTCCTCGGAAAGGCGCGCCGCAACGAAGGTGCGCAGAAACGTCGCTCGCGCACGGAAGGTGCTCACGCGCGGTTGTGCACGGGAGTCCGCACGTCGTTCCCGGCCGGACCACGCTTTGGCGCACCCGCGCGGAGACCGGGTGGGTGACGCGTGCGATCCGGACGGGGATCCACGCACGCATCAAGCGCGGCTGCGCCGTCGAGCTGAACCGCAGACTGTTATCCGTGATCGACGCGCAAGCGAAGTACATCACACAAGTGTCAGTTCCAATTTGCGAAGGACTTCCCGATCGTCGATTCACCGGAGGTCTGCATCGAGGCGGACAACTACGGCAAGGTGGCGGCGGCGGTCGCGAAGACGCATCTCGGCTTCGACAAGAAATGCGCCATCATGCCGACGTTCGGCCCCCGGTTCCCTGCCGGGATCAATCGGATCGGACAGGCGGAGCCCTACGCGCTCGCCCACGACTTGTACGGCGCCGCGATGGACGACGGTCTCGTGCATCTATGGCAGCACCCCGACACGGGTCACTGTCAGCACGCCGTCACTCAGCGAGTGTACGCGTGCGAGCGCAGTCACCTAATGCAATTCACCGCGTGCATGAAGGCGGGTCTCGCGGGAAAGAGCGATCCCGTCGGCGCGACGCTGCCGTTCGCGGGGACTGCGGATCTCGACCTCTGCCTCGGCGACGATCCAACGCAACAGATCGCCAAGGCCTGCGATCCCTCCACAGGTGCGATCCGCGCGAACCTCGCGAAGCACTGCGTCGCACAGGGCGTCGCCCTCACGGCCGCCGTGCCCGGCTGCGGCAGTGCCGATCCTCAAGTCGTGGCGACGTGCCTCGAGCGTCTCACGCGCTGCCGCGTGTGTCGGATCCTGCGCGACGTGAACCGGCTCACGCGGTCGTGCGATGCGTTCGACGATGGGGCGGTGAACGCCAGCTGCGAGTGAGACGCACGGCAGCGCTCAGTGGCGCGCCCGCGGCTTCCCTTTCTTCCCTGACATTCGTTGAGAACTGCTCGTCGCGTTCTGCAGCGGTACGGGTGGCGGCTGCAAGACGTCCGGAACGCCGTTGCGATCGTCGTCCGTCGAGAGGTCGACGGCGACGACGACCGAGGTTGGCCTGCAGCCGGTTCCAGCGGGGCAACCGCTGGATTCCGAGTCCGGTACGCACTGCGACGGCACCGGCACGATGTGCCCGTTTTCTTCGCACCGTCCGGAGGGGCTCAAGTAGGTGGTGCTGCCGTTGTCGCTCAGTCGCAACGGATCGTAGTGGGCGCGATCGGAAAGGTCGACGCGAGACACCAGCAACAGCTTCGGTGCGTCCGTGCTCGGCGCCGTCACGTCGTAGATCATGAGCAATGGATAGCGCGGCGCCGCGGCCCGTCGGCCCGCGAAGAGACGGCTCCAGAAGCTTCGGGTGCCCGGTTCCTCCTCTACGAGCACGCGAACTTGCGAGCCGGCAAACGTCAGGTTGGGACTCGCGTCGATCGGCCGGTAGCCCGAGAGATCGAGTAGCCTGAGATCGCACGGCGAGGTCAGAGTCGTGCATCCGGCCAGCCGCGCGACCACCAACCCCCGTCCATCGGAACCCCCGGCATGCGACGCCGGTAGTGTCACGAACGACGCAATCCGTGGGCCGCCTTCGAGCGGTTCGGAGACGATGGGACGACCGTCGATCGCCGCGCCGGGCACCTGTGTATCCAGGGCCGATTGCAAAGGTTGCGGGTCCGGAGTGGATTGCGGCGTCGGCTGCGGCGTCAGCGTGGGCAGTGAAAATGGCGCGCTGACTTCGAGCTGGTAGCTGACACAGCGCCAGCTTTGGTTCGATGCCGAGCAGGTGCGCGACGGATCGGACTCCTCCTTGAACTTCGGTTCTCCACGGACGAGTCGCCAACCGCCCTGTTTCAGCTCGGCGTCGAAGTCGTGAACCTTTCCGCACTTACCCTTGCCTCTACAACCGCTGTTGTTGGTGCATTCGTTGCCGTCATCATCGCCGCCGATGCACACCCACGTGCACACCTCGTTGGAGGCGCAATCCTTCGTGCGGCGGCATCGGCCGTGGTAGTTGCCGTTGGTGTCTTTGCAGATTCCACCCCCGGAGTGCACGCGCAGGACCGATGCGGGCCCATCGAAAGTCCCCGAGAGCGCAAACCCGCCCGTCACGTTCGTTGCCTGGTTGATGAACAATGGGTCCAACGGGAACCCCTCGGGGCTGAACGATTTGAGCAACGGATTCTTCTGATTGCTATTGTTCGGCAAGGCAATCCAGCGATTCGTAGGAGCGACGAGATCCCCGCGCACCGGAAATCCACACGGGCTTGTACATTTGCTGAGATCATCCTGCCAAAACATCGGAATGAGGATGTTCCGGTCGCTATCCACCGCGAAGCGCAGCTCCTCCTCGGCGCTCGTGCAGTATCCAGGCTCGAAGAAGCAGGTCTGGCGTGAGTTGTTCCATTTGGGCAACAGCGTGAGATGCCCAAACGTTGCATCTCGCGGATCGAACTTGCAGGTGAGGTCCTGGGTATAGAGCTCGTCGACGCAGGCATGCCACGACGTCCCGGGCTGGTACTGCGGCGGTAACGCTTCGAGACAGGTTTTGGCTGCGAGCTCGCGGCATGGCGGATCGGCGGTGCGGCTGGTCACCGCGACCCCCGTGGGGCCACCATGCGCCTCGAGAAATGCATCAGCCGGATCAGGAACGGGAAACCGGAGCGACTTGGTCGTCAGCTCGTACTGGCCCGACGGGATGGTGGTGCACTTCGCGTCGCCGTCCAACACGCCGTTGAGGCCTTGATCGCAAGCGCGAACCGCGTCCGCACTACATCCCACCGCGTCGCTTTCCACGATCAGCGCACGCGGCTTGTCTACGTACGTGTACGCGCTGCCGTCCCATCTCCGGCCGGGATTCACGATGATCGTCACGCGGGGAGGAGCGTTCGTCGAGAAGTCGCTGCCGTTGTTCTGGTCGCACGCTCGACGCTCGATCCGCACCCGATTGCCGGGGACCATGAAGGGTTGGTCGATGGTCCCGATGCGACCGTAGAAGAGAGGCGTCGCCGTCGGCGCCGGATTCGGAGCCAGCGGGTTCGCCATCGGCGAGATTGCCGGAGCCGGTGGAATCGCGTTGCACGCGGAATGGGCGACGCTGGGCAAGATTGCGAGAGAAGCCGCCACAACGACGATGCGTCCGCAACTCATCTTCGACCTCCGGCGATCGTTTTCGCCGTCGCGTGTCGAACGGATCAGCGACGGGCCGCGGTTTAGAGATCCGATATCTCTCCGAGAACCCGGCGGCGATACTCGGGGTGCACTGAAAATGTCAAGTCGCGATGTCTCGAGTTGGTCGTAGAGTGTTCGCGCGTGCCTACGCTGCGCGATGCTGGAGCGCGACGACCTCTTTCGTCTCGGGTGCGAGGCTCAGCGCTTCGAACATCTGCCGCGCACTTTCCAGATAGTCGGCCCCGTCGCGACCCGCGAGGCGGCTTGGGCTCCTGCTCCGCTCCATCAGCCGCACCCCCACCTCCATGTACGTCCGCGCGAGCTCCGGACGCGCCCCCAGCCGCTCCCCTTCACCGATGCTCTTCGCGAACCACTTCAAAGCGCGCGGACGATTACCGGTGACCCACGCCAACCTCCCCGCCAGCCGAAACGCCTCGACCCGCTCCCACGCCACCTTCGAGACGAGTCGCAGCAGCACGCGCTGGGCGTGCGCGGCGCGCTTGCCGAGTGGGCCGACCCGCGCGTGGTCGCCCTGGGCCAGCGCCTCCTCGAGCGCCTGGACGTCGCTCGTCAGCTGCGCCGTGCGCGCGAACGTCTGGTAGTACGGCGGGATCGGCACGGCGCGACGCATGAGCTCGTGGGCGCGCGCGAGCGTCTCGTTCGCCGACGGGCGGTCGCCGAGCAGCAGCTGCACCTTCGCCTTGGTGCCGAGCGCGAGGAGGTTCAGCATCTCCTCGTCGCGGCTCTGGTAGTACACGTCGACGGCGGCGAGGGCCTCGTCGAGGCGACGTTGCTGCATCAGGATCCACGCGCTCATCGCGTATTCGTTGGAGCGCGCGAAATCGAGGCGATAGACGTCGGCGATCTCGCGGAGCTTCTCCTGCACGCGGATCGCCTGCTCGAGATCGCCGCGATGGATGTGCCGCTCGCAGAGCAAGCCGAGATAGGTGTTGGCGTCCCAGAGCAGCCCGTAGCGGAGGCTCTTCTCGACGAGCTCGTCGTCGATCACGAGCTCGTCGCTCCAGTTCCCCTGCAGGTAGTGATGCAGGAACTCCATCTCGCGGCACACGAATTGATCCTTGATGTTGCCCTGCCGGATCATGCTCTTCGCGACCGTCAGAATGCGCCGGCTGATACCGAACGACACGCCGGAGAACGAGAAGAGGAGGGCGGCGCCCGCGTACATGCCGCACGCGTCGTCGATGCCCGTCGTGTCGATCTGATTCATGCGGCGAATCGTGCCGATCGTGTCGAAGAACATCCGTTGCGGATCGCTCGTGACCTGCGCGCGGGCGCGGTTGTACCGGATCTCGAGCACGTCGCGATCGTGCAGCCGGGCGCGCCGTCGATCGCGCTTGACGAAGAGGTGACGCAGGACCGCGAGCAGATCGATCGAGAAGCGGCCGTGGACGGTGAGCCACGTGCGAGGCACCTTCTCGCCGAGGTACTCGAGCGCGCGATTGAAGTGCTCGATCGACTCGGGGAGGCGGCCGCGGGCCATGAGCGCCAAGCCGATGTTCTTCTCGAGAAGCGCCTTTCGGACGGGGTCGCCGCCCGTACCGTGAATCTTCAGATACAGCCGCGACGCCTCGCGAAAGAGGTTCAACGCCTCGTTCGATGCGGCCGAGCGCGCGGCTTCGTCGCCGGCTTTGAAGAGGTAGTCCTCGGCGGCGTCCAGATCCTCGGCCCGGCTGAAGTGGTAGGCGAGCATGCCGTAGAAATCCGGCAAGCGGTCCTGGAAGACGGTCTCGATGGCGCGCGCCACGCGGCGGTGCAGGTCCTTGCGCGTGCGCTGCAGGATCGCTTCGTAGAGCGTCTCTTGCACGAGCGCGTGCGTGAACGCGTACTCGACCTCCGGCCGGAACGAGAGCCGGCGCGCGGCCGCCGTGCGATGCGTGTTGCGCTCGCGGACGAGCTGCCGATCCTTCAAGCGCTCGATCTCCGACGCGAGATCGGGCTCGTCGGCGAGGACCTCGGCGATGATGCGATGGAAGAACGTCCGGCCGACCACCGCGGCGACTTGCAGCACGTGCTTCGTGCGGTCGGGAAGCTGATCGACGCGCGACATGATCACTTCCTGGATCGTGCTCGGGATGACCACACGATCGATGAGCTCGGTGACGCGCAGGCGTCCGTTGCGCTCCTCGATGGCGCCCTGGTCGATCAGCGACCGCACCACCTCCTCGACGAAGAACGGATTGCCCTCGGTGCGGCGGGCGATGAGCGAACGAATGGAGAACGGCAGATCGTCGAATCGCAGCAGGTTCGCGACGAGCTCGTCGCACTGGCGGGGATCGAGCGGATGGAGGCGAATCTCGCAGTGCGACCCGGGGCCTTCCTCCTCGAGGGCGGCGAGCACGCGGCCGCTCGACTCGGGGGCATCGGGACGGGTGGCGATGAGGATCAGCATCGGCACCTCGGCAGGAAGGCCGAGGAGGGATTCGAGCAGCGTGATCGACGAGGCGTCCGCCCAGTGCAGATCCTCGAAGACGAGGACGAGCGGCTGGCGTGCGGCCAAGCAACGGAGCAGCTCGCGCACGCTCTTCGCGATCAGCTTTTCCAGCGCTTCGCCCTGAATGCCCGCGACGCGCTCGGCATGCTCGCCGCTGGGTCGCACGCCCATGAGCGTCGCGACGAACGGCAGCACGTCGCCGCTGTCCTCGCCGAGCATCTCTGCGCCCGCCCGCACGAGCTTTCCGAATGCCTCGTCGTCGCCGTCGCGCTCGCGGATGCCCGTCCAATGACGGAAGAGGTCGACGAACGGATGATAGCGGAGGTTCGTGCCCATCGATTGCGCGCGGCCTTCGAGGAAGAGCACCGGGTCGAGCGCCTTCAGCTTCCGAAGCTCGCTCACGAGCCGCGACTTGCCGATCCCGGCGTCCGCGACGAGCGCGACGGTGCCGCCTCGACCTTGCAGGACGCCGTCGACGGCGCCGACCAGCTGGCCGAGCTCACGCGCTCGCCCGACGAGGGGCGAGAACACCATGCGGTTCCGTGCGCCGGTCGTGTCCGCGGGGTCGACGAGCGCGACGGCCTTCCACGCCGTCACGGGCTTCTCCTTGCCCTTCAACTCGAGCGGCGGGAGCTCCTCGAACTCGAAAAGGTTGCGTGTCGCGTGATACGTCTCGCGTCCCACCCAGATCGCGCCCGTCGGGGCCTTGTCCTTCAAGCGCGACGCGAGGTTCACGGCGTCGCCCATGACCGTGAAGTCGCGTTTGACCTCCCCGCCGACGTGGCCGGCGAGGACGAGGCCCGTGTTGATGCCGATGTGCGTGCCGAGCGGAACGGCGAGGCGGCGCTCGCGATTGAGGTCGTCGAGCCGCGTCCGGATCTCGAAGGCGGCGCTCACGGCCATGGCGGGGGCGTCCTCGAAGGCATGCGGGACGCCGAACAGCGCCATGACGCAGTCGCCGATGAACTTGTCGACCACGCCGCCGTGGGACTGAACGACCGACTCCATCATTGCGAAGCAGCCGTTCATGACGTCGGTGACGTCCTCGGGGCTCATCGACTCGGACATCGAGGTGAACCCGGAAATGTCGGCGAACATCACCGTGGCGTGGCGGAGTTCGCTCTCGCGCTCCGACGAGTCGGGCATCGCGGGTCCGTCATTCCCGGAACCCCGCGGAGTTTCAACCGCGCTTCAGGCGACCCGTGCCGCGACGTCGGCTCGCGTCGGCTCCGCCGCCGGCGCCGGCGCGAGGCGCAAATCCCGGTTCAACCCTCGATCGCGACTGATCTTCCAGATGCGCTGATCGAGGTACTGGTGATGGAAGACGAGGCCGATCCACGTCGCCGCGACGACGTCCGACACGCGAAACATGCCGCCGATCAACGACGACGCGCCTCCATATTGCCCGAGGCCGAGCGGCACGGCCGCACCCTCCAGGTAGAAGCGCGGGTAGAGCGCGGCGACGCTGAAGGCACACGCGAGCAGCGCGAAGCGCGCGAGCGTCCCGTTTGCGGCCGTCGCGAGCCCATGGTCCACGGGTTCGCCCGCGGCGCCGTAGCGGTTGCGATTGTGGAACCACACGATCGCGACGTACTGCAGGTTGTGCGGAAACGTCACGGCCGCGTTGAAGAGCAGGATGTCGTAGGCCCCGGTGATCGTGGGATTCAGCAGCAGCACGAGGTGAAAGGGCACGTACGCGGCGAGCAACGCCGACTTCGGCACGTTGACCCGGCCGGTCTGGCGATACCGCAGCACCTCCTTCACGACGTACGCGACGATCGCGCCCGCGACGACGGGGACGGTGAGACCGAGCACGATGCGTTCGGCCGGGGACGGCAGCGCCGACCAGCCGAGCAGGTCGCGGAATTCCGGATAGCGCAGGAACCAGGCCAGCACGGGCCCGAACATCAGCACGTGAAAGATCCAGTAGTCGGCACGATTGGCGCTGCCCTCGGGCTCGCCGTTCAACTTCTGGTAGAGCGCCATGAAGCCGTAGTGCTGGCGGACGACGTGGAAGTAGGCCCAGACGACTTGGAAGACCCAGAAGGCGACGAACGGCGCCATGCTGCGCGTCCGGATGCTGGCCCAGATGGCGAGCGGTCCGACGGCGAACCAGGCGAGCGAGCCGAGCAGCAGCGCGCGTCGCTCGCGGCGCTCTTCGCGGTCGAGATAGGTTCGTGAGATGGTCGCGTAGAAATGCGGACCGTTCACGGCGACCTGCCAGAACCACCAGATCAGGAACGACGACACGCCGAACGCGACGTTGACGTACAGGCACAGGTAGCCGGTGACCACCGGCAGGACGAACCACACGAGGTCGGTGCGTGCATCGACGATCCAGCGCGGTGCGGCGGTGGTCGACACGCGGCGGTGATAGGGCGTCACGGCCGGAGTTGCAACGTGTTTTCTCGCCGATGACGACGATCCGCCTCGCGCTGATCCTGCTCTCGGCGGGCTTGCAGGCGCTCGCCCTTCCTCCCGTCGGATGGGCACCCGTCGCGTGGATCGCCCTGGTGCCGCTGCTCCTCGCGTTGCACGGCCTCGGAACGTTGGCGAGCGCGCTCGGAGGCCTCGTGTGGGGCACCGTGGCGGTCTGGGGCGTGGGCTACTGGGTGCCGGTCGCCCTCGCGACCTACTACGAGCAACCGTGGTGGTTCGGCACGGCGTTCGCGCTCGCCGCGTCGGTGCTCTTCGCCGGAAGCTACGCGGCCCTCTTCGCCGCGGGATCCACGTGGCTCGGCGGGCGGACGGACTCGGCGCTGCGACCCGTGCTCGTCGCCGCGCTCTGGGTCTGCACGGAGTTCGCGCGCGCGCGTCTCTTGACCGGCGATCCGTGGATCCTGCTCGGGTACGCGCTCGTGCCCGAGCACACGATGATCCAGGTCGCCGATCTCGGCGGCGTGTACGCGCTGGCGTTTCAGGTGGTGCTCGTGAACGCGACGCTCGCGGACGTCGTGATCGCGGCGTGGCAGGGGAGCGCCCGGTGGTGGGCTCGCGTTGTGCCCGCGGTGGCCGTGCTCGTCGCCGTCTACGTGTACGGCGCCGCGCGCGTGGCGGCGGTCGCGTCGAGCGAGCCCGCGATGCCGATCACGGTCGTCCAGGGCAACAACGACGTCGGAAGCCAATGGCGCGAGGAGTTCTACGGCGAGGGTCTGGCCGCGTACCTCGACACGTCGCGCGAAGCCGCGCGCGCCAACCATAGTCGGTTGCTCGTCTGGCCCGAGAGCTCGATCACGTTCTTCCTCGCGGACGAGCCCGCCTACCGGACGGCGATCGCGCGCATGTTGCAGGAGGTGGGCGCGGACTTGCTGCTCGGCGGACCGCACCACGACGACGGCACGACGGAAGCTGACGTCCACTACTACAACTCCGCGTTCTACGTCGGCCGCGACGGCGCCATCGCGAGCCGCTACGACAAGACGCATTTGTTGCCGTTCGCGGAATATTTTCCGCTCCGCACGATCGACTTCTTGCGGCGGCGCTTCGAACGGGTCCGCTTCTTCACCCACGGCGATCCCGGCGCGATGCTGGAGACGGCGATCGGCAAGATCGCGACCGTCATCTGCTTCGAAGGGATCTTTCCGGAGATCGTGCGCGCTCAGACGGTGCACGGCGCGCGCGTGCTGGTGAACCTCTCGAACGACGCATGGCTCGGGCCGGGCCCGGGTCCCGAGCAGCACCTCGCCATGGTGGCGCTCCGCGCCGTCGAGAACCGGCTATGGGTGATCCGCGCGACCACGACCGGCATCTCGGCGTTCATCGATCCGACCGGCCGCGTGGTGAGTCGTACGGAGACCGGCGTTGCGACGTTCTTGAACGGCTCGATCGTCCCGATGGACGTCGCGACCGTCTACAAACGCTGGGGCGACGTGTTCGCGTGGGGCTGCGTCGTCGCGACCGCCGCGGCGTTCGTCGTGCTCGGCCGTCGGTGCCGGGGTGGTCGAGCCGAGCAGCGCGCGCATGAATCCGCGCCAATCGCTGCGGCGCTGTGACGGCCGCCACACGCGCTCGAGGTCGCGCAGCAGCCGCGCGTAGCCGCGCACCGTGTGCGCGATCTCGGCGCCGCGGCGGCGGGCGTGCCGCCAGCGCGGATCCGGCGCGAGCCCCGGACGGCGGTCGCGGCGCGGCCGCAGTCGGAAGAAGCCCGTCATCATCGGATGGAAATCCTCGACGCCGACCGCGGCACCGTACCAGAGATAGATCTGCAGCAACGTCGCGCGCTGCGCGGCGGGCGCACGTTGCATCTGGCGGCGCATCCGCGCGGGCTCGTAGAACGTCCGCCAGGCTTCCCGATAGAGCGTGGACCACTCGTCGGCCGACATGCGTGGATGCGCGACCACCGGATGGAAAGTGTCGAAGCGGTTCAAGTCGCCGTCGAGCGGCACGCCGGCGTCGACCATCGCGCGATGGTCGCGGGATCCGGGCAGCGGCGTCAGCATGAAGAACGACGCGACGTCGGGCGCGATGTCGTCGCGGAGGGTCGCGAGGTTCGTGCGCACGCTCGCGGGCGTGTCGTGTTCGAAGCCGATGATGTAGCCGACGTGCGTGAGGATGCCGGCGGCCCGCCAGGTCGCGACGACGTCGGCGTATTCGGCGACCTGATTCTGCCGCTTCCCGCCGTCGCGGAGGCTCTCGGGATTGAGGCTCTCCATGCCGAGGAACACCTGGAAGCAGCCCGCGCGCGCGGCGGTCGCGACGAAGCCGGGGATGCGTTGCGCGCGCAGATCCACCTGCATGAGGAAGCGGAGCGGCAGGCGATCCTGCTCGCGGAGCGTGATCAATTCGTGCAGCACGTCCCGCCAGCGCGGATTGCGCGCGAAATCGTCGTCGGTGAAGAAGTAGTCGCGCGTGCCGTTGGCGCGGTAGTTGTCGCGGATCGCCGCCGCGACGCGCGCGGGATCGCGGGCGCGCATCGTCCGGCCCTGCACGTTGATGATGGTGCAGAACGAGCAGTCGAAGGGACATCCGCGGCTGGTGTCGAGCGTGCCGAAGTGGCGGTGGACGAAGCGCCGGATCGTCGATCGCGCGAGCCGAGGCACGGGGGCATCGGTCAGGCGCGGACGGTCGAGCAGCGAATCGTAGATCGGTGCGAGTCGCCGCGTCGCCCCGTCGCGCAGGATCGTCGGCCAGGTCGCCTCGATCTCGCCGGCCGCGAGCGTCACGCCCCGCGCCAGCAGCTCGCGAAGCTCCGGCGGTCGGTCGCGAAGCATCGCCAGCGAGCCCGACACGTGGAAGCCGCCGACCACGACCGACGCGCCTGCCGCACGACAACGTCGCGCGAGATCCGCGGCACGGGGGAACTGGCTGGTCTGCACGCCGACGAGGCACACGAGCGCGACCGAGCCGCGTCGTCGCGCCGCCCGCCGGATCGCGCGCTCGGGAACCGCGTGCACCGACTCGTCGCAGAGACGGATGCGCACGTCGACTGCGCCGAGCAGCCCGCGGGCGACCACGTCTTCCGTGAGGGCATGCACGCACGCGAGCGTGTTGCTCGGCAGGACGCCGCGGACGTGACGGAGCAGATACCCCTCGTCGTCGTATTTGGTCGGCCGGATCAGGAAGACGTCGAGGCGGCCATCCGCGACCCGACGTCCGCTCGTCACTCCCCGCACGGCGGCCGGTCTAGCGCGGACGCCGAAAGGCACGCAACGCGAGGGCGAAATCCGTTGGGCGACGTCGCATGGTTCGGCGAAAAGCAAATCAACGATCCGCGCTGCTGTTCAACGACGCGCGCGTGGATGTCGCGTGCGTGCGAAATTCGCGACGCGCGCGTGAATTTCCTTGACCGCGCGTACTGCCCTCGTGTTGAAGTGGCTGCGCCGTTTCGGTGCAGAAAGCTCTCCGTCGCGTTTCCCCACGACAAGCGAGGCCAGAGTGATGTCTTCCCCACACGAGAAGCTGCTTCATGCGCTGCGGTTCGATCAGACGACGTTCGCGGGCGCGCCGAGGTGGCGCGAGATCCGGTTCGAGCGCGAGCTCGCGGCCGAGGACGTCGCGGCGTTTCTGAAAGGTGAGCTCTCGGGTCCGGCGGTGATCGTGCTCGAGGAGTCGGCCTTCGAACGCCTCCGCTTGGTCGCGTGTGCCGACGACGGCGGCGGGTTGCTCGAGAACCTCGGCCGCCAGCACGTGACCGAGCGGACCGGACAGACGACCTCGTTGTTCCAGGAGATCGGCATCCCGCGGAGGCACGTGGGGTTGCTCACGCGCTACGTCGATGCGAAGCGGGTACGCGGCGCCATCCACGCGTTCTTGCGCCGGCAGTTGGCGAGTGACGAGCGGCCGAACCACCTCACCGTGATCGGCGTCGCCAAGGAGGTCTGGGACTACCTCGAGGCGAAAGCGGGTCCGGTGAAGCTCGAGAATCCCGTTCGGGGACAGCTGCGGCGCGTCTATCGTGGCGCCTCGCCCGCCGCCGAGACCGTTCGGCGCGACGCCTTCGAGGCGGGCATGAGCAGCTTGCCGACGCTCCTCACCGGCGAGACCGGAACGGGCAAGAGCCTACTCGCCGAGTGCATCCACGTCGCGAGCGGCCGCCCCGGCGCGTTCGTGGCCGTCAATTGCGCCACGCTCGCGCCGACGGTCGAGGCGCAGCTCTTCGGCTACGTGGTGGGTGCGTTCACCGGCGCGATATACCCCAAGCCGGGGGTCTTCGAGCTCGCGCATACCGGAACGCTGTTCCTCGACGAGATCGGGTTCCTGCCCCTCGACGAGCAGGCCAAGTTTCTGCGGGTCCTGGAGGAGCGAGCGGTCACTCGCATGGGGTCGACGAAATCCATTCCCGTCGACGTGAAGATCGTGACCGCGACGACGGGAAATCTGCGCGCGATGATCGCGGCGCGCGAGTTTCTTCCCGAGCTGATCGCTCGCTTGAACGGGGTCCAGATTCGGATTCCCGCGCTTCGCGACCGGCGTGCCGACATTCCCGATCTCGTCGAGGCGTACTGGCCGGAGTCCGTCACCGAGCTGCCGGCGCCGCTTTTGGAGATGCTCACGCGCTACGATTGGCCGCTCAACGTCCGCCAGCTCTGCATGGTGACGGTCTTCCTCAAAGAGCGGAAGGCGTCCGGGAACGAGCTCACGCGCGACTTGCTTCTGCAACGCCTGGCGCAGGACGACGAGCTGCTTCGGAGCCGCACGTTCTCGTTCGCGAGCGAGCACGTGACGGCGCCTGGCGCGATCGTGCAGGCGCTCGATGCGTACGATGCCGTCCGCCAGCAGTACGAACGGCTCGCGCACGTGGTGCAGACGATCGTCGCCCGCGTGGTGCGCGAGGTGACGCACATCGGCAACGTGCGCTCCCATACGATGACGCGTGCGGAGCTCGCGGAACGGCTGCACGAACCGCATGCCGACACGGGGCGCGCCGCCGTCGACGTGGACGCCGACCGCTGTGTCGTGACGGTGAAGGTCCTGACGCCGAATCAGAAACAGGACGTGTACGTGGAGCTCAAGCGCTACTTCGAGATCCACGGCGACCTCTCGCCGGAGATCGACGGAGATTTCGACAGCAAGCTGCTGCGGCCCTGGTCGTACGTCGCGCGCATCGACGGCGGCGGTGCCGAGCGGCTGCGCCGTCTCGGCTTTCCACTGCCGCCGGACCTCATCGGGCTCGAATGCCGCGTCGAGCTTCGCACCGAGCTCGAGGACATCAAGGCGACGGTCGAGGAGCAATTCGCGACGGCCGGCGTGCCAATGCCGGCCTCGTGGCGCGCGAAGCTTCGCGAGCAGGAAGGTGCGCTCAGCACGGTGCAGCAGCTGCTCGAGACCTTGCACCATCAGTTCAAGAGCCTCACCGGGAGCTACGGCACCTACGTCAGCGAGGAAGAGGCGCGTCGGAAGCTCGCGGTCCTCCAAAAGACGCTCGAGGTCGCGCCTGACGTCGAGATCGCGGCCAGAGCTGGCCGACTCGCGGTCGTACTCGGCCAATGGTCCGTCGCGATAGGAATTCTGCAGACGTACGCCGGCACCAAGAACGCGCGCATCCTGCGCGAGCTCGGCGCCGCGCTCTGCAAGGAGCACGATCCGGAGACCGCGGCGTATCAGACCGGCGTCGCGTACCTCGAAGAAGCCTGCACGCGCGCTCCTCGCGATCCGGACGCGTGCTCGCGATTCGCGGGCGCGCTGCGGCGGCGTGGCGACGTGGAGCGGGCACGCGGCGCGTACGAGCGCGCGCTCGAGATCGATCCCGCGAATCCGTACGCGCTGAGCGGCTTGATCCACACGACGTTGATGCTGCGTCCCGACGAGGACGTCGTGACGCGCATGCGCGGCGCCATCGCAGCGGCGACCGAGCGCTGTCACGAGCGCGTGTCGGCGTCGGTCGACATGCCCTGGGCGCTGCTCGATCTCGGTAAGTTCTTGGTGCTCGCCGGTCAGGTCCGCGCGGGGCTCGAAGCCTATGCGCGCGCCATCGGCCGAACGACCTCGCCGTGGATGCTCTCGACCACGATGCGCTCCCTCCGCGAGCTCGGCCAGTATCAGTGCGTGCCGCCGGAGCTGGCGCTCGCCGAGCGTCTGCTGGCGGTCGGCTCGACGCTGCGATTCCACAGCGAGGATGCGGTCGGGCGGTTGCCGGTCCGTCCGCGGCGCAACGTGCGTTGCCCGGTGGTGCTCGTCGTCGACGCCGGCGACGAGCTGCACGAGGATCGCCGGAGCGCGTTCGACGAGATCGTGGGGAAGGGGCTTGCGGCATTGCGCGGCACGACGATCGAGATCGGCGCGGCGCCCGCCGATGATGCGGGCCCCCTCGGGCTCGACGCGTGGATCGACGTCGCGGCGGCGCGCGTTTCGCCGTCGCAGGTGCTTCTGCTCGTGCTCGGCGAGCACGAGCGCGTGTCGGTCGCCTGTGAGCTCGCACTGGCGGTCGGCGCGCGCGTCGCCGTCGTGCCGGTCGACGACGAGGGTGAGACGCCTCCCGCGGCGGCTGACGATCGGTTCTCGGTCGTGCGCGACGCGGCGGCGCTCTCGGCGATGGTCGCGGCGCTCGCGTAGCGCGGTGCCTCGCTCGCCGTCGAGCGCGCGGCCACCTCAACCGACGCGATCACGGAGTCAACGCGTTCGGCCACTGCTCGTGGCGTCCGCTCTCGGGTGGTCGCGCGTATGCTCGAAGCTGCGCTGCCAACTCAACGGTCCGAACTCAACGTGATCGGCGCCGTCGGCTCGGAAGTGCGCGTCCCGTCGCACGTGAGTTGGTGTGGCACCGATCCTGCGAAGAAGCCTTCGCATGGCGCACCTCTGGCGACGCGACGCCGACTGCTGGCGCTCCTTCCCCGCGGCCGACGATCCGATGATCCTGCGCAGCGGCGGCGCGACGGGCGGCGTCTGGCTGCTGCTCGCGTCGCCGGACGCGGGCCTCGCGGTGAACGGCGAGCCCGTCCGCCTCGGGCTCGCCGTGCTCCAGGATCGAGACGAGATCCTGTGCGCGGACGGCGAGCGCGTCTACTTCGCGTGCGACGACGTCCCGGTCCCCGCGCCGCTCGCGAGCGCTGACCCCGGCCTCCGCTGCGCGCGGTGTCAGCGTGTCGTCGAGGCGGGCGACATCGTGGTGCGCTGTCCGCGCGCCGAGTGCGGCCTGGTGCACCACGAAAACGAGACGCTGCAGTGCTGGACCTACGACACGTGCGCCGGTTGCGCGCGCTCGACCGCGCTCGATGCCGAGCGCTGGACGCCGGACGCGCTGTGACGGCGTCGCACGTCGGTCGCGCCGCCGCCCCCGTCGCCGAGCCGCGCTTCGCGGTGGTCGTCGTCGGCGTCGGCAACATCGGGTCGCACGTCGTGCCGTTGCTGGCCCGGCTCGCGGGCATCGGCCGGCTCACGATCGTCGACCGCGACGTGTACGAGCCGAAGAATCTCGCCGCGCAGGCGATCGGGTCGGGAGACGTCGGCAAACCAAAGGCATCGGTGCAGGCGGCGCGCGCGCGCCGACTGGCGCCCGGGCTCGACGTGCGGGCCATCGTCGGCGACGTCGCGGCGCTGCCCTTCGGCGCGTTCCGGGCGAACCTCGTGCTCGGCTGTCTCGATTCGCGGGCGGCGCGGCAGCGGCTCGGCGAGATCACGTTCCGCATGGGCACCCCTTACCTCGACGCGGGGGTCGACGCCGGCGCGCTCCTCGCTCGGCTGCACGTGTACGACTCGCGTGCGGACGGCGCGCCGTGCATCGCGTGCTCGTGGGGAGCGGCCGACCTCGCGGCGGTGGCGGACGAGCAGGCGCAGTCGTGCTCGCGCGGGTCGGTGATGCCGCCGCCGGCGACGAATGCGCCCGCGGCGCTCGGCGCGCTTGCCGCGGCGCTGCTCGTGCTCGAATGCGAGAAGCGGCTGCGCGGCCAGGATCCGCTGCCACCCGGGACGGAGTTGATGATCGACTCGGCGTCGCACGCGAGCCATGTGACGCACGAGCGCCGCAATCCGGCCTGCGGGTTCGATCACGAACGTTGGGAGATCGAGCGCCTCGGTCGGCTGCCGTCCACGCTGTCCCTCGAGGCGCTGCTGACCCGGACCGGAGCGTCGAAGGACGACGCGACCCTCGCGGTCGCGGGCGAACGCTTCGTCACGCAGGTCGCGTGCGCCGCATGCGGCACGACGCGGCCGCTCGTTCGGCTCGGGGCGGCGCTCCGGCAGCGCGATCGGATCTGTCTCGTCTGCAGCCGACCGACGGCGCCGCGTGGCTGGGATCTCGCCGCACGCATCGACGTCGGCGCGCTCGCGCCGGCCGCACGCCGCCGTCCGCTGCGGACGCTCGGGCTTCGTCGCGGCGACGTGGTCACGATCGCGCGTGGCGACGACGTCCACCACTACGAGCTGTCGTGAGGAGGAAGTCATGGACCATGTGCTGACGGGGTTTCTGGAGCGCCAACGCGAGGAGGGCATGGCGCTCGCCGAGCGCAGCACGGTGCTCACGCTCGTTCCGAGCGGCGGTGCGGCGCCCGATCGTTACCTGGTGCGCTTCGCCTGCCGGGGCCTCGTGCGCGGGCCGGGCGGTGCGCCCGTCGAGCACGAGGGCTTCGAGCTCGGCGTCTGGTTTCCGCCCGATTACCTGCGGCGCGTGAATCCGATCGAGGTCGTGTCCTGGCTCGCCCCGCGGCACGTCTTTCATCCGAACGTCGGACCCGGGCCAAGCGGCGGGCTCTTCATCTGTAGCGGTCGCGTGGAGCGCGCGACGCCGCTCGTCGAGCTGCTGATGCGCGCGTACGAGATCGTGACGTACCAGCGCGTCACGATGAACGAGCACGACGCGCTCGATCACGAGGCATGCGCGTGGGCGCGCGCGAACCAAGTGCGGCTGCCGATCGACCGCCGTACGATTCTCGGTACGGTCCCGCCGACCCGCGCACGGGAAGCGGTGCGCGAGGTGGGCGCGTGACCACGCGGACGAGCGCGGCGCGTGCCGCGGTCGTCACCGACGACGCGGCCACGGAGACGCAGCGCGCGTATGCCGGCTCGTGGCTCGAGCTCGCCGCCGCCGTGCCGCATCCACCGGCGCCGCGGTCGGCGCTCGCGTGCAATCGCGAGCTCGGCGGTTTCGCGAAGTTCGCGTTGTCGCCGGGGGCGTCACGAGTCCACGTTCGCGCCGAGGTCCCGACGGACGTCGAGCCCGAGCTGGTCCGGCGTCTCGCCGATACCGAGGCCGGCATTGCGTCGGCGGCCGGCGCGGGCGGACGGCGGCCGGCGGAGCCCGATGGCGGGTCGCCCTGCGAGGTCGTGCTCGAGCGCATCGTCGAGCTCGCCGACGACGCGGGCTGGCCGCGCGTCGCGACGCGCACCGACGGCGTCGTGGTGGACCTCGGGCTCGGCGATCGTGGGGCGCGGGCCCTCGTCGAACGTGGCAGAGCGATGGGCGTCGTCCGCGCCGCCGTTGCGCTCGCGACGTTTCCGACGTCGACGCCGGATCCGTGCGGCGCGGCGCTCGCGGTGTTCCTGCTGCGGGCGGCCGCGGCGGTGCGGTTGGCGCGGCCCGTGCTGGTCGAGCGCGGGCCGTGGGCGACCGTGGCGTACGAGGTGGTCTACGCGACCACGCCGGATCCGGCCGAGCTCGCGCACGCCCTCGCGGCCCTCCGGGTCGCCGCCGCGCTGACCAGCGCCGAGGTCGGCGTGCTGGCGCGCGATGCAACGGTTGCGCGCGCGTATCTGGCGCGCGCCGGTTCGACCACCAACACAACCGCCAGCTTCGGCTGAGCAGAAGGAGCACGTGATGAGCACGGCAACGGCAGAAACCATCGACTTCGTCGTCGCGGATCTCTCCGGGCAGAAAGAGTTCGTGGCGTCCGCGTTCCCACGGGCCGCCACCGTTTCCGAGATGATCCACGAGCTACTGGCGAGGATGGGGCTCGGGAGGAACGACGCCGAGGGGCGTCCGCTGCAGTATCGCGCACGCTTGGATCGGGAAGCGCGGCATCTGAACGGCGACGAGCGCGTCGGCGACGCGCTTCTGCCGAGCGATCGCGTGACGTTGCATCCGAGCGCCGACGCCGGCGGCGGGGAGGGGAGCCGCGCGTGACGTACGCGTGGACGGTCGAGCTCGCGCGCGCGGACGGCAGTGTCGCCGCGCGCGCGCCGCTCGCACCGGATTGGGGGCCGGCGTCGATCTGCGCGCGATTCGAGGGCATGCGGCGGGGTCTCGTACCGCCGGTGCTCTCGAGCGCGGCCGGCGACATCGAGCCGTGCTGGGCCGACGACGGACCGCCGTGGGTGCGAGCGATTCGCGTCACGATCGCGGCCGACGGCGCGCCGCTCCGCGAGGTGGTGCCGGTCGCCTACCTCGGCCGGCAGGTCGCCGACGTCGCGCGGGCGCTGGTCGCGAGCGGAGACCTCGGCGCGGGAGAGGTCGTCACGCCACGCATCGCGGCCGAGCCGACGGCGTCGTGCGATCCGCCGGAGGACGGGGCGCCGCGCTTCGCGCTCGCGGAAGTGGAGCGGCCGCTGCCGCTGCGGAATGCGCCGCTCGCGGCGTTCCGCACGTGCGCGGCGTCCATCGACGGCGCCGACGCCGCATCCGACGTGCCCGTCTTCGTGCCGGCGCGCGTGCTCGCCAAGTGCGAGGCCCTCGCCGCCGACGCCGGCGACGTCGAGACGGGCGGCTTCTTGCTCGGCTACCTGTACCGCGACGGCACGCTGCCGGAGATCTTCGTTGCCGTCAGTGCGCAGATACCCGCGCAGCACGCGCGGGCCGAGCGTGCCCGCATCACGTTCACGCCGGCGACGTGGGCGGCGCTGGACGACGTCCGACGCGCGCGCGGGCGCGACGAGCTCCTCGTCGGCTGGTGGCACTACCATCCGGACTTTTGCGCGGCGTGTGCGCCGGACAGGCGCGCGCGCTGCGCCCTCGCGAGCACGTTCTTCAGTCGCGAGGACGTGAGCGTGCACCACCTCTTCGGCCAGGCCCACCAGACGGCGCTGCTCGTGAGCGCCGTCGACGGCGGCTTCGAGCGCGCGCTCTTCGGATGGCGCGCAGGCTCGGTCGCGCGCCGCGGCTATCACCTCACGCAGCCTTGACGGAGGTTTCCCCATGCCCTTGCGACGAACCCGAAGCGACTCCGCGAAGCCCTTGGAGACCCTGCCGCCGGCGGCGCTCGACCGCCTCGTGGCCGTCGGTGCCGACGCACCGACGTTGGACGAGCGCGTCGCGATCGCCGAGATGCTGCGCACGACGCTCGGCGCGGCGAGCATCGACTTGGATCGCTTCGTGCTCGAGCGCCTCGCCGCGCTCGGCGAGTCGATCGAGACGGTGCAGCAGGCGCAGCGCGAGCTGCGCGCGCTGCTCGAGCGCCATCAGGTCGGGCCGTGGCACCCCGCGGTCTTCCTCGCGTACGTCGATGGGCCGCACGGACCGCGGGCGCTCGTGCAGCAGGGCGGCGGCCGCCGAATCGTGGGGATCACCGCCGACGTCGACGTCGAACGGCTCGTCGCCGGCGCCGAGGTGTATCTCGACGACGAGCGCGGCGTCGTGGTCGGCATCTCCGCGCTCGGGCTCCCGCCGTCGGCCGAGACGGCGAGCTTCGAGCGGGCGCTCGCCGACGGGCGCGTGCTGCTGCGCTGGCGCGACGAGCTCGTCGTGGCAGTCGCCGCCGCCGCGCTTCGTCTGGAGGATCTCGCGCCCGGCGACCTCGTGCGCTGGGATCACGCCCAGGGCATGGCCTTCGAGCGGCTGGAGCGGCACGTGGAACGCCGCTTCCTCCTCGAGAACCTGCCCGATCTCGGGCCCGAGTGCATCGGCGGGCAGGACGCGAATCTCGCGCGGGTGCGCGACGCGCTGACGATCCGCCTCCTCGATCCGGCGCGCGCCCGCCGCTACGGCCTCGACGGCCGGCGCTCGGTCCTGATGGTGGGACCGCCGGGCGGCGGCAAGACGCTGCTCGCGCGCATCGCGACCGCCGAGATCGACCGGATGACGGGCAAGCGCTGTCGGCTCGCGATCGTGAAGCCGGCGGAGTTCCAGTCGATGTGGGTCGGCGAGTCGGAGCGCGCGGTGCGGGAGTGCTTCCGGACGCTCCGCGAGGCGGCCCGCGACGGCTATGCGGTGCTGTTCCTCGACGAGGTCGAGTCGTTCGGCCGCACGCGGGGCGCGAGCGGCGGCCGCCACGGCGACGACCTCCTCGCCGCGCTCCTCGCGGAGCTCGACGGGTTCGAGGACCGCGCCGGCATCGCGGTGATCGCGGCGACCAACCGGAAGGATCTGATCGACGGCGCGTTGCTCGAGCGACTGTCGGACGTGGAGGTCCACGTCGGACGTCCCTCGCTCGCGGGCGCCCGTCGCATCTTCGAGATCCATCTGCCGCCGACGGTGCCGTTCGGCGACGACGGGGCCGGCGGACGCGACACGCTCATCGACCGGGTGGTGTCGCGCCTCTACAGCCCGAACGGCGACAACCAGGTGAGCGTGCTCCGCTTCCGCGACGGGACGACGCGGGCGATCGCCGCGCGCGATCTCTTGAGCGGCCGCACCATCGCGCAGATGTGCCGCGACGCGCGTGAGACCGCGCTCGGGCACGATCTCCGCGCGGACGAGGTCGGCGTCCGTTGGCGCGATCTCGACGACGCGGTGAGCGCGGGACTCGAGAAGCTCGCGACCATGCTCACGCCGGCGAACTGCCGCGCCCATCTTTCCGACTTGCCGCACGATCTCGACGTCGTGAGCGTCGAGCGCATGTGGCGTCCCACGGCGCGCCGTCACGCGTACGTGCGCGCGGCCTGAAGGAGAGCGAGATGGCGCGCGCGTTGGATCGTGTCGAGAAGCTCTGTGGCTCGGACATCGAGCTCGGGAATTTCATCCTCGGGAGCGAGCACGAGGACACGGCGGACGCGGCGTCGCGCCTGCTGCTGCAGGAGATCGACGGCATCCCGGCCGATCGCTCCGCCGCCGTCGTGGGACCGCTCGCCGGCGCGAGCGTGCCGCTGCCCTCGGCGTTCGTGAACCCGCAGGATCAGGGACGCAAGTTCCTGCCGACGTCGGGATCGAGCGCGTACGTCGACCTCTGCCACTGCGAGCTCGCGACCGCCGAATGCCGGAGCGCGTACGACCACGTGGCATTGCGGCACGCGCTGTTCCGCGTCGCGCAGCGAGCGCAGCAGGCGGCGAACGCGCGGCTGCCTGCGGGGCAGTCGTTGCAGGTCCACGTCGCCAACTCGGACGGCAGGGGCAACGCCTACGGGTCGCACACCTCGTTTCTGGTCACGCGCCGCTGCTGGGAAAACCTGTTCGAGCGCCGCTTGCACCACGCGCTGTATCTCGCCGCGTTCCAGATCTCGTCGATCGTCTTCACCGGCGCCGGCAAGGTGGGCAGCGAGAACGGCGCGCCGCCGGTGACGTACCAGCTCGCGCAACGGGCCGACTTCTTCGAGACCCTGGTCGGAACCCAGACGACGTATCGCCGGCCGGTCGTCAACGCGCGCGACGAAGCGCTCGTCGGCGCGTCCACGTGGACGCGTCCGGCGCCGACCGGCCGCGTCCACTGCATCTTCTTCGACAACGTGTTGTGTCCGGGCGCGATCCTCCTCGGCGTCGGGGTCATGCAGATCGTGCTCGCGATGATCGAGGCGGAGGACGTCGATGCGCGCGTGATCCTGGACGAGCCGCTTCTCGCCCTGCGTCGATGGAGCCACGATCCCGAGCTCCGCAACCGCGCGCGCACCGCGACGGGGCGGCGGCTCACCGCGGTCGAGCTCCAGCTCGAGTTCCTGGCGCGCGCCCGCCGCTTCGTCGAGGCCGGCGGGTGCGAGGGCATCGTGCCGCGCGCCGAGGACATCATGGCGCTCTGGGCGGACACTCTCGAACGATTGCGCACGCGCGATTTCGACTCGCTCGTCGGACGGCTCGATTGGGTGCTGAAGCGCGAGGCCCTGCGTCGCGCCCGCATCCGCCACCCGCGGCTCGAATGGCGCTCGCCCGAGATGAAGGTGCTCGAGCAGCGGTACGCGAGTCTCGACCCCGAGGAGGGCCTCTACTGGGCGTACGAGCGCGCGGGCGTCGTCGAGCGGGTCGTGGACGACGCGGCGATCGACCATTTCGAGCACGAGCCGCCCGCGGATACGCGCGCGTGGACGCGCGCCATGCTCCTCCGGCTCGCAGGGCGCCGCGGCATCGAGAGCGTCGACTGGGATTGCATGCGCTTCGCGCCGATTCCGGGCGACTGGGTCGCCGAGCAGGTCGATCTCGCCGATCCGTTGCGTTTCACACGCGCCGAGCGGCGCGATCTCTTCACGAGCGACGCGTCGCTCGCGGACGTGCTGCGCGCGCTCGCGGCCGCGCCCGTGCCGCCGGAACGGGCGACCGCTTTCGCCGAGCGGACGCGCCACTGACCTCCCGCATTCGAGGAAAGGAGCTTTCGTCATGAGCACCCGCCATCGTCACCGTGATCCCGAGACCGCGAACGGCGATCCGCAGGGCGCGCCGCCGTCGACCGACCGTCGCCGCGAGCGCCTGGCGGCCGCGAATCGTCTCGCGGCCGCGGCCGACTCCGCGATCGACCGCTGCATCAGCGAGGACAGCGAGGCGTTCCTGCGCGCCAATCGCCAACGCGGCGGGCAGTAGCGTGCGGACGCTGCTCTTCGGCGTCGAGACCGAGTACGCGGTCTCGGGCTTCGGCGCGCGCGGCGAGCGGCTGGACGGAGACTGGCTCGGTGCCGAGCTCGTGCGCGCCGCGCGCGCGAAGGTGCCGAGCCTGCCGTCGGCGTCGAGCGGCGTGTTTCTCGCCTCGGGCCACCGCATCTACGTCGACGCCGGGGAGCACCTCGAAATCTGCACGCCCGAGTGCACGACTCCGGAGGAGGTCGTGCGCTACACGCTCGCGGGCGACCGACTGCTCGCGACGCTCGTCGACGAGCTCGTCGCGCGTCGCGGCGAAGTGCGCGAGCTCGTCGTCACGCGCTGCAACGTCGACTACAGCGGCGCCGGCACGACCTGGGCCAGTCACGAGTCGTACCGTCATCGCATTCACCCCGAGGTGCTGGCGCGCGACGTCGTGCCGCATTTCGTATCGCGCATCGTCTACAGGGGGGCGGGCGGATTCGATGTCGGATCGAGCGGCGCGGCGTTCATGGTGTCGCCCCGCGTCGCCCACCTCGTCGCGGAGCGGTCGGCGAGCTCGACGGGCGACCGGGGCATCTACCATCGCAAGGACGAGGGGCTCGCGAAGGACGGCTCGCGACGCTTGCACGTCCTCTGCGGTGAAAGCGTCTGCTCGCGCTTGGCGGCGTGGCTTCGCCTCGGCGTCACGGCCCTGATCGTCGGGCTCATCGACGCCGAGGTGCCGGTCGGACGTGGCGTCTGGTTGCGCGATCCGCTGGACGCCATGCGTGTCTTCGCGCGCGATCCCACGTGCCGCGCCGAGGCCGCGACGGAGGAGGGGCGCATGCTCTCGGCGCTCGCGATCCAGCGTCACTACCTCGAACGGGTCGAGGCGCACGTCGGCGATGGTCGTCTGCCGGCGTGGGCGGACGCGGTGTGCCGCGTCTGGCGGGCGACGCTCGACGCGATCTCCGACGGCCCCGACGCCGTCGCGACCAAGCTCGACTGGGCGATCAAGCTGGCGCTCTTCCGTCGCCACGCCGAGCGTCGCGGCTTCGCGTGGGAGGCGGTCGTCCAGTGGTCGGCGATCGCGCGGGGACTGGCCGACGCTCTCGTCGCGAGCGGGCATCGCGGGTCGACCCTCGCCGCCGAAGAAGCGATCGGGGTCGTGAAAGGCGCCGCCCCCGCGGCGTTCGCGCGCCTCGACGCCGCGCTGGTGGCGTACGGACTGCGATGGAACGACGTCCGCGCCTTCATGAACCTCAAGCACGAGCTCTGTGAGATCGACACCCGCTTCGGCGAGCTCGGGCCGCGCGGCGTGTTCGGCACGCTGGAGCGAGCCGGCGTGCTGGACGACGATGCACCGGGCGTCGGCGACGTCGCACGCGCGCTCGTCGAGCCCCCGGCGGTCGGACGCGCCCGACTTCGCGGCGAGGCCATCCGCACGCTCGCGCGTGGACGTCAGGGCGCCATCGCCGATTGGCAAGGCGTCTGGGACAAGCGCCGCAGGCGGATGCTCGATCTCGGCGATCCGCTCGCGGACTCCGCCGAGTGGCAGCCTTGGGAAGACGATACCGAGATCGAGCTGATCGCGTTTCTCCGCCGGCGGTGAGCGCGGACGGCCCAGGAAGCGCTTTACTTTTTCGTTTCGGCGGGCGCATCCTGACGGGCCTCTGCATCACTCCTGATCGATGACGTTCCAAACCATGGTACCGAGGGGCCCGGACGCGACGTGAGCACGCGGCGCGCCCTGCTCCTGCTCGGCCTCCTCCTCGTCGTCTCGTACGGCCTCCGCGTCGCGCTCGCCCGGCAGGGCGGGGCGTACTTCTGGCTCGACGAGAGCCAGCGCTTCTCCCCGTGCGTGCAGGTCGTCGACGCGATTCGCTTCCATGGCCCGGATTGGCACGAGGTGGGCGACGTGATCGCGGTGCACCAGCACCACATCGGCTTCTTCCTCGTCGGCATTCCGCTCGCGGCGCTCTTCGAGTTCATCGGTTCGCTCGGCTTCGCGGCGGGCGCCCTCTGGATTCCTCCGGCGATGCTCTCGGTGACCTCGGTGGTCGCCATCGCGCTCGTCTACGCGATCGCGCGCCGCAGCGGCGCGAGCACGAACGAGGCGCTGCTCGCGGCCTTCTTGATGGCGTGCGCGAACAGCATGTTCTACTCGACCCGCCACGTCTTGCCGTACGAGAGCGGACTCGCCGCCGGTCTCGGCGTGCTCTGGCTGACGCTCGGCGAATCGCGGTCGGTCCTCCGCTCGTACCTGATCGGCGTCGCGGGGAACGTCGCCTACCTCGTCTACTACGGCTATCTGTCGACCGTGCTCGTGGTGCTCGTGCTCTACGTGTTCCAACCGTGGCGCTGGCGCACCACGATCGCGGTGGCGCTCGGGTTCCTGACGCCGATGCTGGCGCTGCACGCGTTCACGTTGTGGTGGGCGATTCCCGGCGGCAATCCGTTCCTGATCGGGCTCTACCGATTGATGCAGGGGGCCGATCAAGGCGGCTTCGAGGAAGGCTGGCGGGTGCCGTGGATCGTGCTCTGGCACGTCGAGCACGGCATCCTGCTGGCGTGGATCGCGGGGGCGATCGCCGCGGCCGTGCTCGTGTGGCGCGGCGGCGCGGCCCGCCGGCACGTGCTCTGGCTCGTGGCGCTCGCGTTCCTCTACGGGCAGATGGCGATCGAGTCGAGCGTCGTGCGCGTCGCGGTCGTCGAAGGGCGCTTCGCGCGCCAGCTCGTCCCCTTCTTCTGTCTGGTGACCGCGGCGGCCATCGCGACGTGGGCCGGTCGCCTCAGGGTACCGCGCGCGGTCTGGGCGCTCGCACTCGTCGCGTGCGTCGCGCAGGCCGGTCAGAACTTCGCGACGGCGTTTCGCCTGTGGTTTCCGACGGACGTGCAAGACGACGTCGTGCGGCGCTATGGCGACCAGATCTCGTTCGCGGTTTCCGTCGAAGGTCCCGGAGGCTGGGAGGAGCGTGGTCCCACGCGCTACGTGCTGCTGAACACCATCGCGTTTCTCTATCCCGCGAAGGCGAGCGCGCCCGTGCCTGCCGGGCGCGTGCTGGAGCGGTACGATCATCCGCTCCAGTTCGTGCCCTATCAGTACGAGGTCTTCGATCCCGAAGGGCGCGCCGTGTTGCAGTCGACCGACATCAGCATGCGGGTCGTCGACACCGGAGACCGAGCCCTCGCGCTGCAGTGAGGTCGTGCGGCGTCAGAACGGCGTGAGCTTCCCGACGCCGACCGCGCTTCCCGCCATGGCGTCGTCGCTCACGCCCTCGCACGAGAAGCCGCCGTTGCCGTTTCCGAAGCAGACCCGGTTCGGCGTCTGACGGTCGCAGCTCGCGAAGACCGCGTCGAGCTGACGGTCGCCGTTCACGTCGGCCAACGCGACGCCGCTCGCGGCGTTCTCCTCGGGGCCGAACGGCTGGCACGTGAACGCGCCGGTGCCGTCACCGAGACAGACGCGGTTCGCCGATTGGCTCGTGTTCGCGAACACGGCGTCGAGCTTGCCATCGTGGTCGACGTCGCCGAGCGCGACCCCGACCGAGCGCCACTTCTCCAAGGTCACCGGCTGGCACTCGAAGCGGCCGGCGCCGTCGCCGAGACACGCCGAGTTGTAGTGCGACGGGTTCGAGCCGGGGATGGGCTCGAGGTTGGCGAAGACGGCGTCGATCTTGCCGTCGCCGTTCAAGTCGCCGGTGGCGACCGCGACGCTTTCGGCGGCCTCGGTGCCGATCGGGCTGCAGGTGAAGACGCCGGTGCCGTCGCCGAGACAGACGTCGTTCGGCGCGCCGGTCTTGGCGAACAGGAGATCGGCATTGCCGTCGCCGCTCACGTCGGCGATGGCGACCGCGCCGCTGCCGCGCGCCTCCGCGCTCAGCCGATGACACGTGAACGCGCCATGGCCGTCGCCGAGACACACGGTTCCCGCCTGTCCGACGTTGGCGAAGACCGCGTCGAGCGTGCCGTTGTGATCGATGTCCGCGAGCGCGACCCCGATGCTGATGATCGACTCGCCAGTGTCGATCGGCGCGCAATCGAAGCTGCCGGCGCCGTCGCCGAGACAGGCGCGATTGGGACGGCCGGCGCCGCCTGCGAAGACGATGTCCGGGTTGTGATCGCCGTCGACGTCGCCGACGGCGAGACCGTTGCTCCCGTTCGCCTCGGGCGAGAGGTCGGTGCAGAGGTAGCCGGGCCCCGCGGGATCGCGAAGGCAGACGCGATCGGGTCCGGCGAGATCGGCGAAGACGAGATCCTGCTTCAGTCGGGCGTGCGCCTGGTCGGCGTGCAGCAGGGCGGCGAGAGTGAATGGAAGAACGAGCGCGACGAACGACCGGCGACCGAAGCTCATGCGCCCCACTTCACTCCCGAACCACCGGTTTGGCAAGCCCGGTTCGTCCCGGCGTCACGGCGCCGGCGGCGCGTAGACCGCCTGCAACACGAGATTTCCCGTGGTTGCCGCGGCATCGCCGACGCAGGTCGGCAGGGGCTCGCAGCTCCCGACGTCCGTCGCGCCGACGCCGACCGCCGCGCATTTCTTGCCGATGGCCGTCTCGCCCTTGGGGGCCGCCTTGAACGGCGTGCCGACGCACGCCGGCAGGATCGGACCGAAGGACGCGCCGGTCTTGTCGAGCGCGCCCTGGCACTCGACGCCGCGCTTCACGATCTCGCGCACGTCGTTCGATCGCGCCTTCGCGATCGTGAGATGGCACATGCGCCTCACCTTGTCCCCCGCCACGTCCGGTGCGCCCAGCACGTCCGCGCTGTCGCTCTCGAGCAGCGGAAGGACCGCCGACGGCAGCGCGCCCGCGATGTCGCCCCCCGGGTAGTTCGCGCGCACGGCGTCGCCGGGCCTGCACTTCTTGTCGACGGCGCTGCGCAGCGCCGCCGTGGCTTTGGCGATCCTGTGCTTCACGTCCGCCGCGTCGAGGTCGTTGCAGTCCGCGACGATCTTTCCCGTGTCGCGCGCCGCGTGGCAGGCGTCGATGACGGCCAACGCGGCCTTCACGAGCGCGGTCGCGCGCTTGCCGATCTCCTTCCGGCACGCGCGCGACGCCTTGGCCTCGGCGGTGAGCGGCGTCGGCAACGTGCTCGGGGTCGGCGTGACGGTCGAGGTGGGAAGCGGCGTCGGATCCGGCGGGGGTGTGATCCAGAGGAGGACCTCGGCGTCCTCACCGCCTGCCGGGACGTCGGCGCCGTAGAGATTCATCGTCCACTCGCCGGTCTCGGCCGCGCGCACGGTGAACCGCTCGAAGGTCGAGCCGATGCCGTGCACGACGTCGTCGGCGGTCGTGGTGCGATCGATGATCCGACCGGTCGGCGAGACCAGACTGACCTCGACGTCACCCGCCGGCCAGCGTGCGGCGAAGGTCGCCGACGCCGGCGTCGCCGCGGCGAGCCGGAAATTCGCGGAGCCGTTCAAGAGCTGCGCGGTCGTCGTGGTGAGCGGCAGCACCCGCACCGGCAGGCCGGAAGGCGGGAACGTCGTGAGCTTGGCGGCGATCAGCCGCGCGAGCTCCGTTTGACCGGCCTCGTTCGGGTGGAGGCTCGTGTGGAAGTCGCCGGGCGGGAAGACGGGACCGAGGAACCACGGATTCGGCGCGCACACGGTGTGGGCGGGAAAATCGGAGGCGACGTTGGGGTCGAGGAACTCGGCCGCAGCGCCGCCGGCCTCGAGGACCGCGAACTCGATCGCCTCGTTCACGCGCTCGACCGCGGAGTGGAGATAGCGCTGGTCGGTCGCGTCCAGCCCGAGGCACGCCTCGGTCGGAGTCTGCGACATCGAGCTCGGGTACCCCATCACTAGGATGCGCGCGTTCTTCGCCCGCCGTCGGATCGCCTCGTACACCTTCGGCAGCTCGGCGCGCAGCCGCGCGATCGAGAAGGCGAAGCGCTGCGCGACCGTGTCCACCGTGGTGAGCACGGTCGCCTGCTCGCACGCGACGTGGCCCGGCACGGTGGCGTTCAGCAGGCAGCTCTCGAAGATCGGCGCGAACTCGACGTCGTTGCCGCCGAGGAAGACGGTCACGAGGGCGGTCGCGTCGGACAGGTAACTGGTCTGCGGTGGAATCGCCGCCGCGGTCGCCGAGGCTGGAACGCCGTCGACGAAATCGCGGATCTGCGCGCCGGTACACGCGGTGAACGTCACGGGGATCTGCAGTCCGAGCTGGTACGGGTAGGCCCGCCGCGAGCGCAAGCAGCCGCGTCCATCGGGGAAGTACGGCGGATTGCCCACGCCGGCACCGTACGAGTCGCCCATCGCGACGTACGGCGTCGGACGCCAGCCGAAGACGACGCCGTTGCTGAGCCCGGTGAGAGCGGGCGCCGGTGGCAACCACGCTCCACTGACCGTGTCGTACACCTGGATCAACGTCGTCGACGGGCCGTCGGCGAGACCATTGTAGGTGAAGCGCGTATCGAAGGAGGACCAGAAGACCGGCTCGCTGACGTTGATCTTCTGGTTCAGCGCGGCGACGTTCGTGGCTGCGCCGGTCTCGGCGTCGATGTCGTACACGGTCGACCCGACCTTGCACGAGAGGCGCTTGCCGTCCGGCGACCACTCGGGGATCGCGCAATCGAGCGGACCGATCTGCGTCGGGCTCGCCCCGTCCGCCTCGACGCGCCAGACGTCGGGTCGCGACTCGAACTGTCCGAGCGGCGTGAGCGCGGTCACCGCGATGCGGTCGCCGTTCGGGGAGTACGCGACCGGGCCGAAGAAGCTGATCGTTCCCGGCGGCAGCGCATACTCGCGGGCCGTCGTCTTCACCGGCGGCACGTCGACCATGTCGCGGTCGGCGTCGGCGCGGATCGCGAGCACGCCCGGCACGACGTCGGCGCCGGCGAGGTTCTCCGTGAAGAGGATTTCGCCGTCGGGCGCCGTCGTCGGAATCGGCGCTCCCCACGACAGCCAGATGGCGAGCCCCCGCGATTCGAGCTCGTGGACCACGCGCGGGATTCCCGTGAACGGTCCCGTGCCGACGGGGACCACCTCGATCTTCGACTTCGTGCCGTCCGTGGTCGTGACCGCGAGCGCGACGCGCGACCCGTCGTACGACCAACATCCGCTGCCGATCGTGAAACCGTCGGGCACCGTATAGACGTCGGTGCGGACCCGGCTCTTGACGTCGAGACGGAAGATCGTGGTCGGCGGCGAGTCGACGATCAGGATCTCGCCGCCGGAGGGGTCACCTCCGACGAAGATCGACGCTGCCGAGGAACGGCGCGGCGCGGCGCTCGGCAGGGCCAGCAACGCGACGAGAGCGAGACTCCGGAGGCTCGGGGAGGGCACGGCCGTTCCAGGACGCGAAGGCTAGCGCAGCGCCGCGGACATTCCGAGAGAATTCGCCGGACCCAGGCGGGCGGGAGGTGCCGGGGTCGCACCCGCATCGCGGGCAAGGAAGACCGCGCGGGGCATCCGACGTCGACGAGGGTCGTGCCCACGACGCCGCCGATCGCATCAGCGACGGCGCGTCAGCGCAGGATCTGCAGCACGATCAGGAAGTCGGCGAGGATCCCGGCCGCGAACACCAGCGTCCGGAGCAGCGGGATGCCGGCCATGTACACGAGCGTGTAGACGACGCGCGACCAGAAAAAGAGCTGGCTCGCGAAGGCGGTCGTCGCGTTCGCCTTGCCCCCGAGGTGGGCCACGAGCACGAGGCACGCGAACGGAATCAGGTTCTCGACCATGTTCGCGTGCGCGCGCCGCGTCCGCTCGAGCCATGGCGCGACCGCGAACGGCGTGTCGCGGTTGCCGACGCCCCACGACCAGCCTCCCGGCATCTGCAGCAGCACGGTCACGCCGGGGTAGGGAATCACGAGACACAGCACGGCCGACCACGCGAGCATCGTGAGATCCGTCGTCATCGCTCCTCCTTAGGCGACGCCGGCACGTCGGCGGCGTCGCGGCCCCGCGTGTATCACACGCGGGGCCCGAGGCGATGGGTTGCGTCGACCCGACGACTACCGGGCGACCGCGCCGCCGATCGCGAGCAGCTCGTGCGCGCGCGGCGTCTGACTCGTGAGCAGCTGATCGGCGCGACAGACGTGCTCGCGCACGAGGCACTCGCTGACGTCGTCGACGGACGCGAGGCCCGCGACCCCGAGCGCGGCGCAGCCGCTCTGCATCGTGTCGTAGCCGATCCCGAGGATGCTGCGGAGATCGGTGAGCGCGACGCGGGGCGCCTTGCCGGGCGTCGTCGTGCCGCAGGCGCGGGCGATCGACGACTTGAGCTTCTGCTCGCGGCTCTGCGGGCCGAGATAGAGCTTGGTCGTGACCTTGCGGCACACGCCGCGCGCCTTCGTGAGACACTTGGCGTCGCCGGGCTTCGTCTGGATGCACGTGGCGACGGCTTCGCTGCAGCGCTGCTCGGCATCGAGCACCTGCTTCACGAAGCGTGCGCCCGCCTTGCCGATGCCCTTCTGACAGCCGACGACCGCCTTCACGACGCCGACCGGCTTACCGAGGCCGAGATTGCCCCCCTGCGCACCGGAGCCGAGACAGGGAAGCGTGCCGACGTCGACGCCGCCGGCGGTGAGCAGCTCGGCGGCGCGCGGCACGTCGGTCGTGAAGAGCTGCACCGCGCGACAACGGTGCGTCTCGGCGATCGTGGCGGTGACGGCCGAGAGGAGCGCGGGCGACTGCGGCGTCGCGCAGACCGCGACGTTTCGCCCGAAGCCGAGCCCTGCGTCGGCGCAGAGGTCGGCGCCCGACACCAGCGGAAGCAGTCCCGGCTTCTTCGGACCACAGGCCTTCGCGACCTTCGCATTGAGGCGGCGATCGAGATTCGTCGGGCCGACTTGCAGCGCGGCGGTCTGCTTCAGGCACCGAATGCGCGCCTTCGCGAGGCACGCGGCGTCGCCCGGCTTCTGCTGCAAGCAGAGGAACACGCCGTCGGTGCACTTCTGGAGACGTGTCCGCAGCTGGCTCGCGAACTGCGAGCCGGCGGTGCGGATCGCCTTTTGACAGCGGAGCGCGGGCTTGCCGCGGAACTTGGGATCGCCGGCGCCTTGGCCGGCGCCGTTCGGAAGCGCCGCGCACTGCGGATCGGCGCGGTCGACCAGACCGTCGCCGTCGTCGTCGATGCAGTTGTCGCAGATCTCGGCGCAGATCGGGCTCGCCCCGCAGACGGGATCGCCGCAGCTCTTCGGGCCGGCGACGCACGTGCCGGCGCCGTTGCACGCGTCGGGCGTCGTGCACGATTGGCCGTCGTCGCACGGCGTACCGGCGGGCGCGGACGTCGCGACGACGCAGCCGCTGTTCGGGTCGATGCTCGGATCGTCCGGATCGCCGACGCAGCTCCCGGTGGCGCAGTCGGTGGCGCAGACGGCGTCGTTCGGGGTGTTCATGCAGTCGAGCGTCGCCGGATCGCACGTGTCGGTCGTGCACGCGAGGCCGTCCTCGCAGATCGGCTGCGGACGGCAGCCGACGGCGCAATCACAGACGTCGGCGGTGCACGGGTTGTCGTCGTTGCAGTCGAGCGCCTCGACGACGCACACGCCGGCCTCGCAACGCTCGTTCGTGGTGCAGAGGTTTCCGTCGGCGCAGTCCGAGTTCTTGGTGCAGGGCGGCGGCGTGAAGGTCACGGTGAGGCGCGGACGATTGCCGATGTTGGAAGGATGGATTTCCTCTTGCGAGATGTAGGCGACGTCGAGGTTCGTCGCGGTTTCGGCGACGTCCTTCACCAACCACCCGTGATCGGCCGAGCACTGGTTGATCGCGACCTGTACGTCGCCGGTGACGTCGAAGCTCTTGAAGCCGCGACCGACGCCGACGAGCGCGGTCGCGGTCGGCGACGAGACGAACGTCGGCTGATTCGTCCACTTGGCGGTGTTTTCCTGCCAGGGCGACGTCACGCGATAGAGCCCGTGCGTGAGGGTCGCGCTCTGCGCGTTCACCGCGGCGTAGAGCTCGACGACCGCGGACGTCACCGTCGCGCCCGTCGGGATGGATCCCAGTGGGAACTGCACGAGCGCGCGGCGAACGGTGGTGTCGTTCGTCGACGCTTGCACGCGGAGACGCGAGTTCTTCGTGCCGGTCACGCGGGCCGGAAAGTTCTTCATGACGAACGCGTCCTGGTTGGACGGTTGGATGACGATGGTCGTGGCGCGGCTCGCGGAAGGAAGGAAGGGCGGGACGAGCAGCGCCGACAGCACGACGGCGGCGAGTCGCCCATTGCGGGCGACGCGATCGGTGAAGCGCATGGGTGGGGTCGATCTCCTTGGGTGAAGGTGCGCGCGAACCGGGGGATTTGGTCGCACAGCTCGCATATCATCTCGGCGCCGGCTCGAAACAGATGAAATCTTCGTGCCCTGCCGCACAGCGGATGCTTGCGTGGTTGCAATGCGGTGTGGAGAAACCTTCTCGGCGCGCTCAGTTGGGACGCCGTGTCATGTAAATTTTCGTTGACTCGAACATGGCGTTTGTCGCAATCTTCGGCCGGACTTTCGAGCAGTTCCCCACGTTCTGATGTGCCGATCCAAGTGATTCATCGAGGCCCATCGTTTATCCACGCCCGACGGCCATGGTGGCCAAGCGGGCATCGGCTCATCCGAGACATCAACCAGGCAGTACCAACCCAAGGAGGATTTGCCATGAAGTTGATCCTGAAAACCGGCCTGCTGGCGGCGATGATGTTCGCCCTGGTCGGCTCGACGGCGGCGCAAGCCGCGATCTATGGCGGCCCGCTTCCCGCCAGCCCGTGCGCCGCAGGCAAGTCGAAGTGCGTCATCAAGGGCAAGGCCTGCCTGCTCGGTTGCTACAACAAGATCATCGCCAAGGGCGGTTCGCTCGACTCCGCGTGCGTCGCCAAGTGTACCACCGGCGTCGAGGCCTGCGCGCAGAAGCTCGACGACAAGGGCGGCTGCATCGCGGCCACCGTCGGTGACGGTCCGGTGCTCCGGTCGAAGATCGAGGCGCACGTGCAGGAGATGGTGGCGGCCCTCGCATCGCCGTCCATCCAGCCGGCAGGCAACAAGTGCACCGCCGGCAAGGTGAAGTGCCTGATCAAGTACAACGGCTGCGTGCTCGGTCTCGCCGGCAAGGCGCTCAAGCCCGGCGGGGCGATCGCCGACCTCACCAAGTGCAATGCGCTGCTGGTCGACGGTGCCAAGCCCAGCTGCTTCAAGAAGCTCGAGGACAAGCTCGGCGTGCTCTGCCAGACGAACGGTGATGCCGGCGCGATCAAGGCCGCGGACGACGCGTTCATCAACGACGTCATCTTCGACCTCGTTTCCGGTCAGGACATGGACACCCGGCGTTGCGACAACGACACCAGCGTCCATTGCACCACCAACGCGCAGTGTGGTGCCGGTACCTGTCAGTTCTGGTTCGGCGCTCCGCTGCCCCTCGCGGCCGGCGGCATCGCGAGCTGCGTGACGAATCAGTGGAACGGCGGCATCACGGGAACCTTCGAGCAGGAGACCGGCAAGAGCGGCGGCACGGCGAAGGTGCTGTCGCGCGTGTACACCGGCGGCAACTCGATCAACAACCCGTGTCCGGTCTGCAACGGCAACGACATCCCGAACGACGGCGCGTTGAACGGAACGTGCAGCGCTGGCGCGCGCGCTGGCCTCTCGTGCGATCGGAACGGCGAGTCGCCGACCCCGTCCTTCGGGTTCACGAGCCTCGACTGCCCGCCGAGCGGCGGCACGCTCGTCGGTACGCTGCCGGTCGATCTCACCAACACCAACACGGGCGCGGTTACGAAGACGGTGGGCGCTACCAGCCCGAACTGTAACGGTCTCCCCGGCTTCAAGTGCATGTGCAGCAGCTGCTCGGGCAATTCGAGCGTTCCCTGCTTCACCGATACCGATTGCAGCGCGGTCGGTGCCGGCACTTGCACCAACAACGCCGGCGAGCCTCGGCGTCCGAATGCGTGTCTCGACGACACCAGCAACGCCGCTCCCCCGCACTGTAGTGCCACCGCGGTGGCGGGTGAGGGAGCCTGCGAGATCGGCCCGGTCGATCAGCACTGCGCGGCGGAGCGTTTCCGCTCGTGCACGCTCGACACCGATTGCCTCGCCGGCGACAAGTGTGTCACGGAGAATCGCGCCTGCTTCCCGAACTACGATGGGAACGTCGGCGACAGCATCACCGCCGTCGGCAGCTTCGGTGCGCCGAGCAATCACACCGGCACGTCGACGTTCGCGTCGATCTTCTGCGTTGCTCCGACCACCGCGGGCGCCGTCAATGCGGCCGGTGGTCTCCCCGGTCCCGGCCGCCTGAAGCTCTCGGGCGTCGCGTCCGAGGACGGCACGGCGGGCGCCTGCCCGACCGTGGCGACGTTCCTCCCGACCGCGAAGGGCGGCGTGCTCGACACCGGCTGGACCGGTCTCGCGCACAACGCGAGCGTCGTCGGTCAGGGCAAGGTGACGGTCGGCGTCACCGGCTGCACGGGCTCGCCCGGCAGCTGCCACTGCACCTACTCCGGCCCGGTCGCGAACTAGGCCTCAGCTCGAGCGGGGCGGCCGCAACCTCGGCCGCCCCGTCTTCCCACCTCGCACCGCACGAAGCCCCGGCGGCCGCAATGGCCGACCGGGGCTTCGTGTTTCCGGCCCGTTCATCGAACGCTCACGCGCCGCCAACCGAATCGCAACCGAGCGTGCCGACCATGGCGGCATGCTGAGACGATGGATCGAGAAGCTGCGCGCGCGTCGGGCGCGCCGGATGATGTTGCGCGGCATCGAGGAAGCGATCGGCGCCCGCTGAGCCGCACGACAACGCGGCGACGCGCGCTTCGAGCGCCGCGGTGAGCAACGCCGGTGCGTCGCGCTCCGCGCCGAGCACGAGCGGCGCGCCGAAGCGGACGAAGACGCGCCAACGGTTGCCGTCCTGCACGTAGCGGAGGCCGACCGGCACGACCGGCACGGTGATGCGCCGGTGATCGCGCGCCATCGTGGCGAGCGCGGCGCATCCCCGGCGGAACGGGAGCCGATCGTCGAGCGCTTGCTTCGGCGTGTAGCCCGGATCGACGTTGGGGTAGGCCTCGGGGAAGACGACGAGCGCACCGCCCGCGGCGAGACGATCGAGCGCCCGCCGCGTCGCGCGCAGCTGGTAACCTTGGATCTCCTCGCGGCGGTACGCCCCGCCGACGTTCCGGGCGTCGCCGTCGGGCCCGACCGTCAGCGCATCCGTCCGCAGCACGACGGGCCAGCCCGCCATCGACGTCGCCGTTTCCATCAGCCACCGCATCGGTAGGCTGCGCACCCAATCGAGCGCCACCATCACGCGCAGGGTCCGCGGCACGACGCTCATGAGCGCCACGCCGTCGTAGAGGTGATGCGCGTGCCGCGCCGCGAGGAGCAGCGGCCCGTCGCGCGGCACGTGCTCGAGGCCCGCGACCTCGAGGGTCAGCCGACGACGCGCGAGCATGCGCGCCGCGCTCCGGACGACGCGCGTCGCGACGGCGTCGGTCACCGGACCGCCGCCGGCCGCGCGTGCGTGAGCCGCCCGCGCCGCGCATGCGCCGGGGCCGCCAGGATCCACGCCGGCCCGAGGCCCAGGACGAGCGCCAGCACGATCGGCGTCCACAGCGCGACGCTGGCGTCGAGCGCCATCGCGAAGCCGAGGTTGACGGCGTACATCGTGATCGGAAAGCGCGCCGGCACCGTCCGCGCGTCGACCTCGTCGCGCCAGAGCGCGCGGCTGAGGGCCGTGAAGACGAGCGCCGTCCCCGCCCAGCCCGCGAGGTTCCGCATCGGCATGCCGAAGAAGGCGCCGTGCTCGTGCCACGTCCAGAAGCGAATGGGCATGCGCTCGTGCGCCATCGCGGGGTCGAGCACGACGTCCCAGACGACGAAGAACCAGACGGCGAGGAGCACCGACGGAACGGGCCCCGCCGCGCGGCCGACGCGCGCGAGCGCGAGGCGCGCGAGCAAGTACGACGTGAGGCCGAGCGAGAACCACGAGAGCGGAATGCCGATCGGCACGCGCTCGAAGACCTTCGGGCCGAGCGCGTCGCCGTAGGCGTACGCCCCGAACGGCCAGCCGGTGCCGGTGCCCAGCAGCTCGGCGGCGAGCGAGCACGCGATCGAGACGACGGCGAAGATCGCCGTCCGTCGCCAGCCGATCGTCGCGCCGCCGAACACGAGCACGGCCGCGGCGCCGAGCGCGATCTGCGTGAAACCGCCCCAGCGCATGCCGAAGCTGAAGACGGAGATCGCCGCGGCGTTGTCGGCCCAGAGCTCGGTATGGCGGAGGGCGACGAGCATCCCGGCGATGCCGAAGAGCGCGGCCACGGCGTGCGCGACGAGCAACGTCCATGCGAGCCTCATGACGATCCTCCTGACGGACTGGTCACGACGGTGAACCGGCCGACGCCGTCGCGGCGGTACTCGAGCCCACGCCAGCGATGCCCCCGCCGGAGCGCGCTCGTGATCACGCGCCACGCGACTGGCAGGTCCGCGAGCGGCGACAGCCAGTACGTCCACGGGCGAGCCTCGTATGCGCGCGCCGTGCCGGCCGACACGCCGACCCGCATGACCGCGAGCGCGGCGTTCGGCACGAGGAGCCAACCCGGAGCGCCGAGCAGCGCGCCCGCGACCAACGCCGGCAGCGGCAGCGCCTGCGCGAGCGCGACCTCCGCGAGGCCGAGCCAGCCGCGCACCTCGAACAGGTGGTCGCGCATCGCGAGCGACCGCGGCCAGTTCCGCCACGTCTCGCGCGCGCTCGGATACATCTCGACGTCGACGAGCCCGGGCGCTTCGTAGAACCCGACCGGCCGTCCCGCGGCGGCGAGCACGCGCGCGATCGTGACGTCCTCGCAGAGCGACGCGCGGGCCTCGTCGACGGCGCGAGTGCCGACGAGGTCGTGCCGGCGTGCGAGGAAGCATTGGCCGTTCGCCTGCACGTGCGCCACGTCACGCGTCGCGTGGCCGGGGATGCCGAAGCGATAGACGAGCGTCGCGAGGCAGGCGGGATGCACGATCGCCGCGGCGAAACCGCGGACGCGTTGGCGCGTCGCGACCGAGAGCGCCGGCAATCCGCGATCCTCCGCGAACGTCGCGAGCGCGCGCGCGAGGCCGGGCGCGGGCCTCACGTCGGCATCGATCGTCAGCACCCACTCGACGTCCGCCGCGACCGCGTCCAGCGCGGTCGCGAGGTTCCAGCTCTTTCCCGTCCAGCCGGCGGCCGGCGCGCCGGCGACGATCCAGCGGACGCGCGGATCGCGTTCCGCCGCCCGCGCCACGATGGCGGCGGTGTCGTCGCTCGACCCGCCGTCGACCACGAGGATGTCCCGCACCTCCGCGCCCTGCGCTGAGAGCGCGTCCATGCACGGACCGAGGCGCGCAGCCTCGTTCAGCACGGGCACGACGACCGCGACCGCGCCGCGCGGCGGCGTCGCGGACGACGGAATGCGCTCGCCGCCCGTCGTCGCGATCATGCGCGCCGCCACGCGCAACCCGAGCACGAGCTGCGCGAGCACGAACACCATGAGCAGCGCCGTCACGCGTCGTCTCCGAGGGCGACGACCGCGTCGCAGTCGCTCGCGTCCGGCAGGCGGGTCAGCACGAAGCGGCTGGCACTCGTGTCGGGGCGGATCTCGGGCGTGCGATGCAAGAAGCCGGGCGTGGCGCCGATCACGTGCTGCTCGAAGACCGGGACGGCGACCGTTCCCTCGACGCGGTCTCGCGCGGTCACGCGGCCATCGAGCAGCGCGTGCCCGCGCTGGACGACGTAGAGCTCGGCGTCGGGGGCGATCGGGAGCCGCAGGCGCACCGTGCCGCCGGGCTTCCCGTCGCCGTCCCAGTCGAAGACGCCGGGATCGTCCGGGGCGCTCGGCAACGGCGCGTCGGGCGTTGCGGGCGCCCAGCCGACGTACTCGACGCCGAGATCGGCGTGATAGCGCCAGCCGGCGTCGTCCGCGTCGAGGGCGAGCGGATAGCGATGCGTCCCGAGCGCGGCCAGGAAGCTGGCCGGCATGTCGAGGCCGCCGAACGGGATGCGCGAATCCGTCTGGGTGCGGCACACCCGGTGCGTCTGCGTGACGACGCCCGCGTCGCCGACGGCGATCGTCGCGAGCGACAACGACCGGTACGTCGACGCGAGCTCGCCCACGACCGGAAACCGTGCGAGCGTCCGATACCGGATGGTGAGCGCGTACGTGCCGGGCGCGAGCGGCGCGTCCACGGCCCGCGCGGCGATCGGCGCAGCGAGCAGGGCGGCCGCCGCGAGCGCTCGCACGACGACGAGCCGCGGCCTCCGCACCGTCGTCCGCGTCAGCAACTTCCACGGCGTCGCGCGGCGGCGCGGCCGGCCCCACAGCGCGCCGAACGCGAGCGCGAGCTTTTTCGGCGTCGACACGACCGCGCGCGGCGCCGTCACGTCGCAGCCGCGCGCCGCCACCACGTCGCCGATCGCCGCGTAGACCGCGGCCGCCGTTCGCATCGCGACCCGCGTGCGCGGATCGAGCGCGCGGAGTCCGCGCTCGCCGGAGCGGTAGTAGCGCTCCGCCTCGCCGAGCAGTCGCGCCACCGCGCTCGCGAGGCCCGCCGCGGCGGCGGCGGGAAGCGTGCCGCCGCGCGACCGCTCGAGCAGCTGCCAGACGCGGGGCGCCGCGAGCTCTTCGGGGACGTAGCACCGGCCGCGCTCCCAATCCTCGCCGACGTCGCGGCAGATGTTCGTGAGCTGCATCGCCATGCCGAGGTGGGCCGCCTGCACGAGCGACAACCGATGCGAAACGCCGAGCACGCGGCACGCCATGAGCGCGACCGTGCCGGCGACGCGAAACGCGTACACACGGAGCTCGGCGATGGTCGCGTAGCGTACGCCGCGCGCATCCATCGCGAGGCCGGCGACGAGCTCGCGCGGATGCTGGATGGGGATCCCGCACTCTTGGACCACCGCCTGGAAGGCCTGCGCGGCCGGCCGCGCCTGCGGCGCGCCCGCATAGATCGACGCGAGCTCGTCCTCGAGCCGGCGGAGCGCGGCGGCGTGCTCCGACGCGGGCGCGAGGTCGATCGCATCGTCCGCCTCGCGGCACCACGCGTACACGGCGGCGAGCCGGTCGCGATGCCGGCGCGACAGCAACCGGCCGGCGAGCGCGAAGCTCTGCGAGTGGCGCGCCAGGATGCGCCGGCACTCGGCGAACGGCGGGGTCACGACGCGAGGTCCTCGAGCAGCGTGTCGACGGTCGCTTTCGCGGAGTTCACCACGCCCGGGACGCCGGCGCCGGGATGGGTGCCGGCGCCGACCAGATACAAGCGCGGGATGTGCGGATCGCGATTGTGCGGACGAAACCATGCCGACTGCCGGAGGGTCGGCGCCAGCGAGAACGCCGCACCGTGCCGGGCGCCGAGCTCGCGCTCGAAATCGCGCGGCGTGAAGACGCGGCGGGTCACGACGTGGCGGCGGACGTCCGGAAGATGCGGCTCGAGCGTCGCGAGCACGCGGTCCGCGTAGGCGTCGCCGTCCCGATCCCAATCGACGCGCGCGCGTCCGAGGTTCGGCACCGGGCTCAGCACGTAGAAGGCCTCGCAGCCCGGCGGCGCGAGCGACGGGTCCGTGACGGTCGGCGCGTGCAGGTAGAGGCTCATGTCGGAGGGTAGCGCCGAGCCGTGGAAGATGTCGCGCAGCAGGCTCTCGTAGCGCGGCCCGAACAGCACGGTGTGGTGCGCGAGATCGGGATACCGGCGGTCGGTGCCGAAATGAACGACGACGAGCGACATCGACCATTCGCGGCGCCGCAGCCTGCGCGCCGTCCGGTCCGCGCGCCGGTCGCCGCGATAGAGCTGGTCGTACGTCTGGAAGAGGTCGGCATTCGACACCACGGCGTCGAAGGTCTCCGCCGGCGAGCCGTGCGGCGTCACGCGATGCAACGTCGCGCCTTCCGACTCGTGCACCGTGATGCTGCTGACGCGCGTCTGCAGTCGGAGGGTGCCGCCGAGCTCGACGTAGAGGCGCGCGAGCGCCTGCACCAGCGCGCCGGTCCCTCCGCGCGCGAAATGGACGCCCCAACGCCGCTCGAGAAAGTGGATGAGCGTGTAGATCGAGCTCGTCTCGAACGGATTCCCCCCGACCAGGAGCGAATGGAAGCTCAGCGCCTGGCGGAGGCGCTCGTCGCGGACGTAGCGCGCGACGGTGCGATAGACGGAGCGGTCGGCGCGCAGGCGGGCGAGCGTCGGCGCGACACGCAGCATGTCCCACAGCTGGAGGAACGGCCGTGCGGCCAGCGGCTCGTAGCCGGCCGCGAACACGCGACCGCTGAACTCGAAGAACCGCCGGTAGCCGTCGACGTCGTCGGGCGCGATGCGCGCGATCTCGCCGATCAGCTTCTCGGGATCGCCGTCGTAGTCGAGGCGTGTGCCGTCGGTCCAGAGCAGGCGATAGAAGGGATGCACGGGCAGCAAGTCGACGCTGTCTGCGAGCCGTCGTCCGGCGACGGCGAAGAGCTCCTCGAGGCAATGGGGTGCGGTGATGACCGTCGGCCCCGCATCGAACGTGAATCCCTGATCGCGATAGACGTAGGCGCGGCCGCCGGGGAGGTCGCGCGCTTCGTAGAGCACCGTTTCGACGCCGGCGGCCTGCAAGCGTATCGCAGCCGCGAGTCCGCCGAATCCGGCGCCCACGACCGCGACCCGTGCGCGCGTCGGATCAGCCATAGCTCACCACGAGACGATCGATCTCCGCCGCGAGCGCGGCGAGCGCCGGTGTGCGACCGACGCGGCGTCCGAGCGTCTCCAGCGCGTCGTCGAGCAGGCGACGCGCTCGGCGGCGGCCGGTTGCCTCGACGCGCGCCGCGAGACGACGCGCCAGGTCGTCGGCAGGCTCGGCGCCCGCGATCACGCGCGTCGCACGGCGCTGCAGCTCGGCGAAGCGGTGCGCCGGCATGCGTTCGGCCGCCCACGCCCACGGCCAGGTCGCCCGGCCGAGCCGCACGTCCTCGGCGCGGCGCGCGGCGTCGCCGCTCGCCCGCAGATTGCCGAGGTCGTCGAGCATCTGTAGCGCGACCCCGAATTGTCGGCCGAAGCGGCCGAGCGCGCGCTCGAGATCGGGCGCGGCACCCGCGGCGACCGCGCCGAGCGACGTCGCGAGCTCGGCGAGGGTGCCCGTCTTCAGCGACGTCGACGTGCGGACCGCGACCGGCACGTCCGCCTGCCGGAGCGCGTCGACGCGGAGCCCCAGATCGAAGGCCTGGCCGGCGTGGCAACGCGCCATGGCGGCGGTCGCACGACGATAGACGGCGAGCTCGACGTCGGGGGGCAGCGCGGCCGCAGCAAGCAACTGCAGGGGCAGGAAGTAGAGCCAATTGCCCGCGTTCAGTGCGAGCGGGAGGCCGATGCGCACGTGCAGCGCTGGTGCGCCGCGCCGGGTCGTCGAGCCGTCCTGGATGTCGTCGACGATCAACGACCCGGCGTGCACGAGCTCGACCAGGCGCGGGAGCGCGGGCGAGACGGCGCCGACACCGCCGCAGAGCGTCCACGCCGTTTCGACGAGCCGGGCGCGCACGTGCTTCGACGGCCGTGCGACGACGTCGCGGGCGGGCCCGACGAGGAGCCGCTCCAACAGGTCCGCGAGCGGCGTGTCATCGCCGACGCCCAGCGAGGCGGCGAGGAGGTCGCACCGCAGTACGTCCGCCGTCGCCCCGCAATCGCCGCGGGTCGGTCGCGGATCCGGCGCGGAACGCGAGTGTGCAGGAGCGGCGGCGTCGGGGGACAGCATCGATGGCCTCGAGAGTTCGTCTAGTCTCCTCGCCGAGCTCTGTCAATTCATTGTCCAAGACAAAGATGTAACGAGTTGCCTTTCGACGAGAAACCACCTATCGGTCGCGCGTGGCCGGCACACCCGTCGACGCGTTCCCGGTGAAGACCGCCGCTCGGATGAGCGGGCTCACGCCCGACGTCGTGCGCGCGTGGGAACGGCGCTACGGCGCGGTGCACCCGCGGCGTACGGACACCGGCGGCGCGCGGCTCTTCGACCGCCGCGACGTGGCGCGGCTGACGACGCTCCGTTTGCTCGTCGCCGCCGGGCGCCGCATCGGCGACATCGCGCGCCTCGAGACGCGCGAGCTCGACGCGCTCTTGCGCGCGAGCCATCCGACCGCCGCCGCGACGTCGCGGTCGGACGGCAACGGCCTCGGCCGTACGCTGCGCGCGATCGACGCCTTCGATGCCGAGACGCTCGGCGAGGAGCTCGGAGATTTTCTGACGGCGCTCGGCGCTGCCCGCTTCGTCCGCGAGGTCGCCGTTCCGCTGCTCGTCGCGGTCGGCGATCGCTGGGCGACGGGCACGGGCTCGGTCGCGGACGAGCGGATGGTTTCCGGCGTGCTGCGGAATCTCTTGAGCAGCATGCTCGCCGCCCGCGCGGGCCGCGGGCGGCGGCGCCTCATCCTCGCGACCCCGCCGGGCGAGCGCCACGAGATCGGACTGCTGCTCGCCGCCCTCGTCGCCGCGGATCTCGGCTTCTCGGTGTATCACCTGGGAGCCGATCTTCCGGCCGGCGAAATCGCCCTCTCGGCGCGCCGGGCGGACGCCGCGGCCGTCGGGCTCGCCGTCGTCTATCGCAAGAACCGGGCGCGCGCGGTGAAGGAGGTCCGTACGATCGTCCGTGCGCTGCCGGCGTCGGCGGAGCTCTGGCTCGGCGGGGCGGATGCGGCCGGGGTCGCCGCCGCGGTCGGCACGAAGCGGATCGTCACGATCGCGACTCTCGACGATCTGGAACGCGAGCTCGATCGCATCGGGCCGGGCGCCTTGCGGCCGTGATCGGAGAGCGGCATGGTTACGGCTCCTTCGGAGGCGCCCGCCGGTCTTGCGGAGACGCAAGGCACATCCTATAGCCGCCCCTCTCGGGGTGCTCGGCCGGCGTCGATCCATCGCACGGCGCCCCGGTGAATCCTCCGGAGGCGGCCTCGATGATCGACGATGCGCATGCGCTGAGCGGCCGAACCACGGCGGCGGACCGTCCGAGCGGGCGGCCGCGACGCACCAAATCGAATCGTCTGCCGATCGCGCAGCGCGCCCACGATCTGGTCCGCCTCGTGAAGGACATCGACGGCGATCCGAAGCCGCACGACGTCCACCAGCTGCGTACGACGATTCGGCGCGTCGAGACGTTGCTCGGCGAGCACGTGCTCGCGATCGGCCGGGGGCGGAAGCTCCAGAAGCAGCTCGATCGCCTGCGCAAGCGCGCCGGCAAGGTCCGCGATGCGGACGTGCACGTGAAGGCGCTCGGGTTGCTCTCGAGCGCGCTCGACGCGACGGGACGCGCGGATCTACGGAAGTCGCTCGCGAAGTCGCGCGAAAAGCGATCGAAGCGCCTGCTCCGAGCGCTCGCGCGCGCGCGCGCGGGCGGCATCGCGAAGCGGCTGAAGCAGACGGTCGACGAGGTGGGCGCCGCGCACCGCATGCGCGCCGCCGATCCGCGCGCCGAACTGGCGCGGGTGCTCGACGATTTTCTTCGGTCGTGCGAGTCGTGCGCGCCGCTGGGCGCGCAGAATCTCCACGCGTTCCGGATCGACACCAAGCGCTTGCGGTATCGCGCCGAGGTGCTCGCGGACGCGGAGCCCGATGCCGCCCTCGCGGTGAAGGAGCTGAAGCGCGCGCAGGACGCGATCGGCGATTGGCACGACTGGCTGACGCTCGCCGAGGAGGCCGAGCACGCGGTCGGCACGCCCGCGTCGCCGCTCGTCACCGCGATACGCGAGCGCACGGAGACGAAGCTGCACAAGGGTGTCGCGACGGTCGAGCGCGTGGCGCGTCGTCTGAGCGCGCTCCGCCAGCGCCAGGACGCTCCCGGCCCCCGACGCAAAGGCGTCCGTCCGGTGACGGCGGCGCTTCCCGTCCCGACGCGGTCCGCCGGCGCCACGGCCTGAGCGGCCGACCATCCTCCGCCTGCGATGGCTACCTTCGCCGCCGTCGACATCGGGTCCAACTCCGTGCGGTTGAAGATCGGCCGTCTCGCGCGCGGCGGAAAATTCGTTTCGGTCCTCGAGGACCGCGAGGTGACGCGCCTCGGGGAGACGGTCTTTCGGACGGGCCAGCTCGCGCCGCAGTCGATGGAGGCGACGATCAACGCGCTGCAGCGGTTCCATCGCGCCGTGCAACGGCATGGCGCGGCGGCGGTCCGGGTGGTCGCGACCAGCGCCATGCGCGAAGCCAAGAACGCGAAGGCGTTCGACGACTGGGTGCGCTCGACGACGGGTTGGCGCATCGAGGTCATCACGGGATTGGAGGAGGGGCGCCTCATTCACCTCGGCGTCATGGCCGGGACGCGAATCGAGGCGAAGCGCGTGCTCCTCGTCGATCTCGGCGGCGGTAGCTGCGAGCTGACGTTCTCGGTCGGAGGGCAGATCCAGGAGATGGCGAGCGTGCCGCTCGGCGCGGTCCGGCTGACGGAGGAGTTCCTGGCGCACGACCCGCCGAAGCCGAAGGAGCTGCAGCGCCTCCGTGCGTACATCGACGAGGAGGTCGCGCGGGTCGAGCGCCGCGTCCTGGCGCGCCGGGTGCAAGCGACGATCGCGACCGGCGGCACGGCCGCGACGCTCGCGACCCTCGCGGGGAAACGCCGCGAGCACCGCGGGGGGCAAGCCTCGGCCGCCGTCATCCGCGAGATCGCCGACGAGGTGGCGGGCTACGATCTCGAAGAGCGCCGAGCGCTGCCGGGTCTGGGACCGCGCCGCGCCGAGATCATCATCGCCGGGTCGGCGGTCTACGCGGGACTCATGGTGCACGGCATCCGCGGATTCCGCTACTCGCCGCTCGGCCTGCGCGACGGTCTTCTCGCGCAGATGGCGGCGGACCTCGGCGGCGAGCGGCACATCCAGGAGCGCATTCGCTCGCAGCGGCAGCGCGCGCTCGTCACGCACGGCACGCACTACAACGTCGACTCGCGCTACGCGAAGACCGTCCGCGACCTGGCGGCCAATCTCTTCGCGAAGCTGAAGGCGGTGCACCAGCTGCCGCCGGAATACGAGGAGTGGCTGACGGCGGCCGCGATGCTGCAGGAGGTCGGCTCGTTCGTGAACCGGGGCGGCCGGCATCGGCACGCCTACTACCTGATCGCGAACTCGGAGATCTTCGGCTACACGACCGAGCAACGCCGCATCATCGCCGCGATCGCCCGCTACGTCGGCAACTCGCGTCCGACCCCGGACGATCGGCCGATGCGCGATCTCGACGCCGAGGCCCGCGAGCACGTTCCGAAAGCGGTCATGCTGCTGCGGCTCGCCCGCGCGCTCAATCAGAGCCGGAACGGCATCGTCCGCGCGGTGCGCGCGCAGGTGAAGGGTCGTCGCGTCACCCTGCGGCTCGAGGCCAAGCGGCCCGGCCCCGACCTGGAGCTCTGGGCGCTCGAGAAGGAAGCCGACTATTTTCAGAGCGTTTTCGGTCGCGAGCTCGCAGCCGTAGCGGCCTGAGCCTTCGAGGCCGCGTGCTCTCGGCACGCATTCATCGGCCGTTCATCGGGCCGTGACGCGAACCACGACGAGCGCTCGTACGGTGCGCTCGTAGCAGCGCGTCGCGCCGTTTGAGTCCCCCTCCGCGGGCGGTGCGTGGGGAGCCCCGACCTCGTGTCGGGGCTCCACCTCCCCGCCGTCTCAGCGCCGGCCGACCTCGCGGAGGATCTTCTGGACGTGCTCCCGCAGCGACCCCGACCGGAAACCGTGCCGGCTCCGGGTGGTGAGGGCGATCTCCTTGCCGACGATGTCGGCCGTGAGGAGGTCGCTCACGAACGTGCAGACGGCGGCTTGCAGCCGGCGGCGTCGTAGGCCGATGCGGGTCTCGCGCTGGCTCGGGGTGAGCCCCGGCTCGCGCGCATCGGGCAGCGCGTCGTCGAGCATGGTGCGCAGCACGCGGCGAAGCCGCAGGTCCCATCCCGGCGGCAGTTGAACGACGAGCTCGCCCGGCTTCCGCCCGGGCCGCGTCGTGATCGGGTGCGCACGCGCCATGCGTCGAGTCAGCTACCAAGCGGCCTTCGGCTTGTCACGTACGAATCGTCGCCGACGCGTGGTGTCACGCACGGTCCGACGGCGAGAAAATGGGTGCGTCGATTTTCGATTGCCTCGCGCATTTTTTTCTGGTTTTCGCGCGCAGCCTCGTGTTACGCGGCCACCACTCCCGAGCCGCGAGCCAGCGGCTCCCCCAACAGACAGGAGGCAGTGCAATGCGAATCAGTCGGCATCTAGTCCCCCTTCTCGGGTTGTGTGCGGTAGCGGCGGTGTCCTCCGAGGCGATGGCGTCGACGATCACGCAGAACGTGTCGTGGACGATCGACCGCGCGGGTACGACGGCCAAATATCGCGTCACGGCGTACGGCGACTCGATCTATGCCGGGTATCGCGGCTCGCTCTCGAGCGTGGCGAAACGCTCCGCTCCGCAGGTCGACGGCGAGTACCTGTCGAAGCTTTGGAACTCCGACGTCGAGATCATCCGGCGCACCAAGTCGGGCGCCGTCGCGTCGGACATCTACAACAACAAGATCGTCTCCGAGCGCTCCTACATGCAGAGCACGAACACGCGCATCGTCACCTTCGAGATGTGCGGCAACGACGGCCTGCAGGCGCGCAGCAGCTTCGCGGGTCAGAGCGGCACTTGCAATCTCGCGCCGCTCGATACCGCGCTTGCGAACTGCACGACGTACCAGCAGAACGCGATGAACTACATCAACAACAACGCGTACGGCGGGACGAAGCTCAAGGTCGTGTCGAACCTCTATTACCCGGGGTACGCCGCCGACAACGCGCTCAGCACCTGCACCATCGGCGGGGTCCGGCAGAACAAGCAGCAGATCTTCCTGCCGTACATCGCCAAGATGAACTGGCGCGCGTGCAACTTCGCGAACACCTACGGCTTCAAGTGCGCCGACAGCTTCGCCCAGTACATGGGCGCGGACTACGACTCGAACGGCGACGGCCAGATCGACTCCGACGCGCTCCGCTACGTGCAGGGCGAGTCGGAGGCGGCCTACGTCACCCGCATCACGACGACGCTGCGCTCCACGCTTCGCGACGCGAACACCCACTTCGTGACCGCGGGCACGAGCTACGACTACATCCAATCGGACGACACGCACCCGACGTACACCGGGGCGACCGTCGGCGTCGGCCTCTTCGGCGGCACGGGCTCCGGCACGAGCGGGCCGGACTACACCGACGCGCAGATCGTGAACGGCAAGAACCCGGTCTGGAATCAGCTCGGGCACGAGCGGATGGGCTGGGCGCTCACCGCGAACAACCCGCCGACCCCGTAAGCGGCACGTTCGTACTCTCGCTCTTCTTTCGCGGCCGCCGTGCACGTCCTGCACGGCGGCCGCGTCTCGTATAGAGTCGGCGCGTCAATGACGGCTCCCCCTGACGACGACGGGATCCGCGTCGTGCGGACGCGGCGCTCGCGTCTGCCGTGGCTGATCGCGGGCGCGGTCGGCGTTCCCGTGGCCGTGACGGTCGTCGCGGTCGCCGTGATTCGCGGCGCATCGTCGTCGCCACGGGCGGCGTCGGCGCCGGTCGCGGTCGGCGACGCCGCACCGCCCGCCGCGCCTGCGATTGCTCGTTCGCCGGGGCCGGCGGCGAGCCGTGGGCCCGCCGCGCGTTTCGTCGCGCATCGGGTCGTCGCCGCGGCGGTCACCGATGCGCCGGCGCGTCTCGGCGCGTCGCCCGTGCCGCGTCCCGAGCCGTCGCGTCGCGAGCTGGACGCGGCCGACGCGATCCGCGCGCTCCGCGAAGAGGGCGTGCACGACGGTATCGCGGCGTTCGGCCTCCCGGGGAGCAGTCCGCCGAAGGCCGGCATCCTCGTGCCGGAGGATTTCCCGTTGCCCGAAGGCTACGTCCGCCACTATCAGAGCACCGACGACGGCCAGCAGCTGCCGGCCATTCTGATGTTCCATCCCGACTACGAGTTCCGGAACGAGCGCGGCGAGGTCGTGCCGCTGCCGGACGACCTGGTCGTGCCGCCGGAGATGGCGCCGCCCGGCCTCGCGACCGATCGCGTGCTCGAGGTTCCCGAGCGCAAGGCCGGCGAACCCGTTCATTGAGCCCGCCGCCGAAGGTGCTCGCCATTGCCGCGGCCTCGGTGCCGTCGGCGCTGCTCTTCGCACTCTACTCACGCGCGTCGTGGCCGTGGATCGTGCTCGGATGGGTCGCGCTCGTGCCGTGGCTCCTCGTGCTCGATCGCATCCACGATTGGCGGCGCGCGCTGCTCGCCGGGCTCGTCATGGCGGTCGCGTTCGAGCTCGCGGTGTTCGGATGGTTCGCGTTCGCGATGGCCGATTACGCCGGCGCGTCGCCGTGGGTGCTCCTCGCGATCGTCACCGCCGCATCGCCGCTTCTCCAGCCGCAGTTCGTCGGGGTGGCGCTGGTGCGGACGGTCGTCCGCCGCGCTCGACCGGACGCGATCGCCGCGACCGCGCTCGTGTCCGCCGCCGCGTACGTCGCGGCCGAGTCGGTGACGCCGAAGCTCTTCGGCGACACGCTCGGCTATCCGCTGCTCGGCGCGCGCTGGCTCCGCCAGGCGGCCGACATCGGCGGCGTCCCCGGACTCACGTTCGCGATCGTCGCCGTCAACGAGTGCGTGCGGGCGGCGTTCGTCGCCTGGCGCGCCGCCCCCGTCCGGCGGGACGCTGTCGCGCGCCCGCTCGCGGCCGCCGCGGCCGTGCTCGCGGCGCTCGCTGCGTACGGCGCGTGGCGCTGCGCCGCCTTCGCGCCCGCGCCCGATGCGCCGACGGTGATGGTCGGACTCGTGCAGGCGAACCTCGCGCACTACGACCGCATGGCCGCCGACGTGGGTCGGTACGCGACGGTGCGCGCGATCCTCGACGTGCACACGGCGCTCTCCCGGCCGATGCTCGCGCAGAAGGATCTGGCGCTGCTCGTCTGGCCGGAGACCGTCTATCCGACCACGTTCGGCCATCCGAAGAGCGACGTCGGAGACGACTTCGACCGCGAGATCGTCGAGTTCGTCGCGCAGGCCGGCGTGCCCTTGATGTTCGGGTCGTACGACACCGACGGCACGCAAGAGTTCAACGCGGCGCTGTTCCTCGCGCCCGACGCCGGCGGACCGCGGCCCTTCGCGATCTATCGCAAGCACGCACTGTTCCCGCTGACCGAGCGTGTCCCTGCGCTCTTCGACTCCCCGTGGCTCCGGCGCGCGCTTCCGTGGCTCGGTACGTGGACCGAAGGCGCCGGCGCGAACGTGGTGAGGGTGCCGTTGCGCGGCGGCGGGACGCTCCGCGTGGCGCCCCTTATCTGCTACGACGTGCTCGATCCCGCGCTGGCGCGGGCCGCCGCGCGCGCCGGCGCGGAGGCGATCGTCACGCTCTCGAACGACTCGTGGTTCGCATTCGGGCCCGGCGCCGCGCTGCACCTGCAGGGCGCCGCGTTCCGCAGCATCGAGACGCGCCGGCCGCAGGTGCGCGCGACGAACACCGGCATCTCGGCCGTTATCGACGCGACCGGCACGGTTACCGGCAGCGCCGCGACCGGCGTGCGGGCGACGCTCGTTTCGACCATCGTGCCCGAGCGCGCCGCGACGACCCTGGTCGTGCGTTTCGGGCAATGGATCGACGGCGCCGCGTGGCTGCTCCTCATCGGTCTGCTCGCGTGGGCGCGCCGCACGAGGTGACCGGTCGCCTCGCATCGAAACCGCACTTGCGGTCTATCGGGTGCCGGATTTTTTTTGTACACACACCGCATGGCAACGGCATCCATGGACCGGTCCGCGACCGGCGCTGACGGCGGTGCGCGAGACTTTTTCGAAGGTTACGCGCGCGATTTCGACCACATCTACGACGAGGGCGGCAAAGGCCCGCTCGCCCGCTACGTCGACACCAACCTCCGCAAGGAGATGCGGATCCGCTTCGAGAAGACGTTCGAGGCGCTCGCGCCGATGAAAGGACGCTCGCTCTTCGACGCGGGCTGCGGCGGCGGCCGGTACGCCATTCCGGCGGCGAAGGCCGGGGCGTCCGAGGTCCTCGGGATCGATTTCAGCCCGAGCATGCTCGACCTCGCGCGCCAGAAAGCGGCGTCCGAGGGGGTCGGCAGCGTCTGCCGCTTCGAGCTCGGCGATCTGCTCACGTACCAAGTGCCGGAGAAGAGCTTCGACTACGCGATCGCGATCGGATTCTTCGACTACCAAAAGGATCCGGAGGCTGCCCTCCGCGCGCTCTGCCGGGCGGCGAAGCGGCGCGTCTTCGTGAGCATCCCGAAGCGCTGGCACCTGCTGACGCCGCAACGCTACGTCCGCTACACTTTCTTCCGCTGCTACATCCGCTTCTACTCGCGGGCGGAGGTCGAGAAGCTGGCGGCGGCGATGAATCCGCGGAAGACGACGATCTTCGACATCGGGCGCGAGTACAACCTCTTGCTCGACTTCGAGTGACGCGCGGGTAGTGCCCGTCGCGAGTGGGCGCGACGGGTTGCGCGGGGTGCGGCGGGGCGAGGCGGGATCGCCTCTTGCGCCCGCGATTCTCGCAGGGCTACCTGTCATGCCTTGCGGTCTAGGCATGCGCGCCAGGCTGCCCGATGCAGCTCGAACACGGACGGGCGCTCCCGGCGACCCCACCTCGCCCCGCCGCACCCCGCACCACCAGGCGTCCACAACTCGCTCGCGCTTTCGCGCGTCGCTCGGCGGAGCCGGTGACTGCGCGCTCGCTTTTCTCCTCGGCCGAGAAAAAGGGCGATCACCGAGCGCGGTCACGCGACGTACCGCGACGGAGGCAGCGACGCGCCGAATGCAATTCGGTCGCCCGAGCGAAGCGAAGGCCATCCCCAAGTCTGTTGTCTTCGGGACGTCGCGGCCGGGCACCGGCCTCACGCAGTCAGCAGACCGCGATCAGAAGTAGCCGGTCGGCGTGCCGCCGCCCTCGGTCCCCGGCTCGTCTTTGGGAACCTCGCGGCTCGGGATCCACTTGCCGGTGATCATCTCCTTGTAGCCCATCCCCGGCCCGACCATCGGGTACACGTGCCCGTGGGTGTCGGTCATGACCTCGAGGAACGCCGGACCCGCCGCGCTCACGAACGCTTCGAGCGCCGCGCGCACCTCGGACTTCTCGGAAACGCGCCGCGCGAACGGGAAGCCGTCGGCCTCCGCCGCCTTGATGAAGTCCTTCTTGTGCAGGCTCTTGTCGGTGCCCGCGTAGCGGCTCGTGTAGAAGAGATCCTGCCACTGGCGGACCATGCCGTCGCCCAGGTTGTTCAGCAGCAGCACCTTCACCGGGATGTCGTACGTCGTGAGCGTCTCGAGATCGCCGAGGTTCATGCGGATCGAGCCGTCGCCGTCGACGTCGATCACGAGCTTTCCGGGGTTCGCGATCTGCGCGCCGATCGCGGCCGGCAGCCCGAAGCCCATCGTCCCCATGCTGCCCGACGTGAGGAACGTCCGCGGATGCTTGAAGTCGATGTACTGCGCCGCCCACATCTGGTGCTGGCCGACGCCGGTCGTGACGATCGCCTCGCCCTTCGTGATCTCGTTCAGCTGCTGCAGCACGTACTCGGCCTGGATCGCGGACGACTCGGAATCATAGGCGAGCGCGTGCTTCTTCTTCAGCGCCGCGACGTGCTCGCGCCAGCGCCGGAAGTCCTTCTTGAGGCCCGCGCCGGCCTTCAGGAGCTGCGGCAGGCCGCGCTTCGCGTCGGCGACGTGCGCCCAATCGAAGTTCTTGACCTTGCCGATCTCGGAGGCGTCGATGTCGAGGTGCGCGATCTTCGCGCGCGGCGCGAACTCCTTCACCTTGCCCGCGACCCGGTCGTCGAAGCGCGAGCCGACCGCGAAGAGGAAGTCGCAGTCCTCGACGGCGTAGTTCGCGTAGGCCATGCCGTGCATGCCGAGCATCTGCAACGCGAGATCGCTCGTCGTGTCGATCGCGCCGATGCCCATGAGGGTCGTCACGACCGGGACGCCGAAGCGCTCGGCGAACGCGCGCAGCTCGGGCGCCGCCTCACCGTTGATCACGCCGCCGCCGCAGTAGAGCAGGGGACGCTCGGACTTGGCGAGCAGCTTGTAGAACGCGTCGGCCTCGCTCGCGCTCACCTGCGTCTCCGCGAGCGCGTCGATGCGCTCCTGGTAGCCGCGCACCGGCAGCAGGCCGGAGCCTTTGAAGACGCCGCTCGCGTTCTGCACGTCCTTCGGCACGTCGATCACGACCGGACCCGGTCGGCCGCTCCGCGCGATGTCGAACGCGCGGCGCATCGTCTCCTCCATCTTGGTCTCGTCGGTGACGAGGAAGACGTGCTTCGCGCAGGCGGCCATGATGTTGAAGACGGGCGCCTCTTGGAACGCGTCGGTGCCCATCGCGGCCCGCGGCACCTGGCCCGTGATGAGGATCACCGGGACGGAATCCGCCTGGCAGTCGCGGATCGGCGTCACGGAGTTCGTCGCGCCCGGCCCCGAGGTCACGAGGAAGACGCCGACCTTGCCCGTCGAGCGCGCGTAGCCGGCCGCCATGAAGCCCGCGCCCTGCTCGGTCGCGGGGACGATCAGGCGGACCTCTTCGCTCGGCGCGTGATTGGCGTTGTAGCGGAAGATCGCGTCGTAGGTCGGGAGGATGGCGCCCCCGCTGTAGCCGAAGATCGTGTCGACGCCCTCGTCGGCGAGGACTTGGACGATCATGTCGGCGTTGCTCATGGTGGTACCGGCGAGGGCGTGCTTCGGGGCGGCCTCGGCGAGGCCGCGGCGGGGCGTGGCGACGGTCTTCATGGAGGCAAGCCATAGCCTGATTCGCGTCCCGGCGCGAGTTTGCCGTGCATCGCCGGCCGGCGAGCGGGCGGGCCGCATCCTCTACGATCTATGGCGTTTTCGCGGCTGGTCAGCGCGGACGAGGGCGGGGCGTCCGGCCTCGCGGCGGCTCCTGCTGGCGCTCCTCGAAATCCTCGGACGACGCCGGGTCGAGCTCCCAGCGGTGCTCGTCGCGGGCGACGACGCGCTCGGTCGTCGCGAGCGGCTGCTCGTCCGGCTCGACCACGCCAAGGGCCTCGCCGATCTCGTCGACGTTGTCCTGATCCGGCGTCGGATCCGAGCCCGCCGGTGTCTCCTCCCCGCTGTCGAGCCCGTGGAAATCGGCGTCGAGATCGCCGGCCGCGAGCGTCCGGTCGATCGCGGGCCGGTTCTGCGTCGGACGCGCGGTCTCGACGAGGTCGGGGTCGGCGACGTCGTCGGGATCCGGTGTCCCAGGCTCATGATCCGCGGCCGGAAGCTCGCCGATGCCTGCAAGCGAGATCGGCGACGGCGGAGGCGCCTCCGTGTCCTTCCGCCTGCTCGCTGCCGCACGCCTCTTTCGCTCCGTGCCGAGTGCACGCCGTTGCGCCGGCTTGTTCGCCATGACGATTCCCTCCCTGGACGGATGGAGAGCAGGATTCGCACCAGCGCGATCCACGCGGCATGGGGCGCGTCCGCGGGGCACGGAGCGCATCTTTACAGAGCCGCACGGAGCCGGCGGACGATGTTGCCCGGTCGAGCCGAGCGGAGACGCGCCTTGCCACCCACGCCCCCGCTCTGCTACCAACGCGTCCGTCGCCGAAAGGGCTGACAAGGGAAGCCGGTGAGAATCCGGCGCGGCTCCCGCCACTGTGAGTCGGAACGAACGCGCCCGCATAAGCCACTGCTCTCTGGACGAGGGTGGGAAGGCGGCGCCAGTAGGCTGCCGACGAGCCAGGAGACCTAGCCCCGAAGGCATTGCTCAAACGTCCCTCGGGAAGGTGGGGACGCGGGAGCCATGACCCACCAACGAACGCATAGGAAAGCAACGGACGAGCGTCCTGCTCGGCCGATTGCGGGACGAGCGCCGGCGACGGCGCGGTACCCGTCCGCGTGCGTGCCGTTCCGGGGTCCGCATCCTGCGTGCTCGCTTCGAGGGCCCAACACGACGTCACGGGCAGTGGCGTCGAGGAGGACCCCATGCGCAACCGTCTTTTCCGCTTCGTCCTGTCGTTCGTCCTGATCCTCGCGAGCGCGCCGGCCGTTCCAGCCGCGATCGTCTCCGATCCCGCGTACATCGTCGGCACGATCCCGCTCCCGATCGTGAATGCCGCCGACATCGCCGTGATCGGTGCGTCGCTCGCGATCGGCCAGGGCTCGTTCGGTGCCCACAACCAGTCGATCATCCGCCTCGATCCGAGCGGCGGCGCGGTCACGATCGTCTCGAACCTGAACTCGATCGGCGCGATCGTGTACGACGCCGTCGGCGATCGCCTTCTCTTCACGGACAACGCCGGCGAGCTCGGCGGCGCGACGACCGGCGACACGGTCTACGCTTTGCCGAATCCGCGGGCGGTCGGGTCCGCGGTCGACGCCAACACCGTGAAGCTGGTGCCCAACGGATCGATCCCGTTCGCGCAGGCGGTGTTGCCGCTGCCCGGCGGCGACCTCCTCGTCGGCGACGCGGCGGGACCGGGAAGCGGGCGCGTCGTACGCGTGTCGGGTGGCACCGTGACGAACCTGATCACGGGGCTCGACTACACGTCCGGCGTCTCGCTCGCCCTCGCGGGCAACGAGCTCCTGATCGGCAACGTCGACGGCTCGTTCACCGGCAGCATCCGGCGCTACTCGCTCGCCGGAGTGGCCATCGCGCCCCTCGCCACCGGACTGAACGGTTCGTACGACCAGGCGGTCGACTCCAACGGCAACGTGCTCCTCACCGGCGGCTTCACCGACGACTTCTCGAGCTCGACGGTCCTCAGCATCGCGCCGAACGGAACGATCGACGAGATCGCCTCGGGCTTCGGGTTCTCGAGCGGGCTCACGATCGACGGGCCGAGTCGCCAGGTCATGGTGCTCGACTTCGGGACGACGCACGTCGACACCCTCACGCCGGTCGATGCCCTCACCCCGGGCGGCAGCGGGGCCAAGGAATGCCACGTCGAGACCTTCGGCGGCGCGCCGCTGCGCTCGTCGTCCGGCAAGCCGAAGAACCGCTGGTTCTGCACCGACGGCGATCCCGCCTGCGATCGCGACGGCATCGCCAACGGCGTCTGCTTCTTCTGGGTCGGCGCCTGCGTGTCGATCAGCGATCCGCGTGCGCCGAAGTGCACGCCGGTGCCGATCGACGGCGTCACGGTGACGAGCAAGCGCCTCCCGGCACAGGCCGCGACGATCGCGTCCGCGATCGCGCACATCCTCCCGAGCACGGGGCCGGCGTGCAGCCAGACCACGATCGTCCCGGTCACGGCCGACGGCAAGAGCCGAACGTTCGTGTTCGAGGTGAGCGCCGCCGGCAAGCGTCGCGACAAGGACGTGTTGTCGCTCCAGTGTAGGCAGTAGTCGACGGCGGAAGGAGGGCGAGCGTCATGTCGAGATCGCTCAGAGGATCCGCGCTGCTGCGGACCGGGATCGCGGGTGCGACGCTCGCCCTCCTCGTGCTCGTCGCGTCGTCGCCGGTGGTCGCCGACCCGTGCCTCGACGCCGTGGTCGCGTACACGGCGGGACAGAACGGCGGCTACAACGCCGGCGCCGGCGGTACGGACGACCTCTTGCCGAACGTGGTGCTCGGGGCGCCGCGCGGGCTCGGCGCGAACGCGGGCTCGCTCGACGTCGTGTCGCTCGGGAACGACGGCAGCATCACGGTCGCGTTCACCGACAATCGCATCGTCGACGGGCCGGGCGCGGACTTCACGGTGTTCGAGAACGCCTTCAACTCGCCCGGGCTCGGCATCTTCGTCGAGGCGGGCGTCGTCGCGGCGAGCGAGGACGGCGTGAACTTCGTCACCTTCCCGCACGGCGCGGGCGGCAACGACCTCGGCGGGCTCGCGGGCCGGACGCCGGTCTTCGCGAACGCCGACGAGAACGACGTCGACCCGCGCGATCCCGCGGTGTCGGGCGGCGATCAGTTCGATCTCGCGACGATCGGTCTCACGAGCGCGCGCTATCTCCGCATCACCGATCCGGGCGCGTCGATCGACGACGTCGGAAATCACTTCCCGACGCCGGGGCCCGGAAAATCCGGCTTCGACCTCGACGCGGTCGTCGCGATTCACTCCGAGGACACGTGCGCCGCGTGCTGCGACGCGGACGGCAATGGCGTCGTGAAGCCGAACGACATCCTGCTGCTGCTGCGCGCCGCGTCCGAGCTGCCGAACGTCGTGAACCTCTGCGGCAGCGCGCCGTGCGACGGTCGCGCCTGCGGCGACGCGAACGACGACCGGCAGCTCACGGCGGCCGACGTGCTGCTCTGCCTGCGGCTGGCCTCGGGGCTGTCGACGCCGTTCGCGCTCTGCTCGACCGGTGACTGCGACTTCCAATAGCCGCCGCTGCGCGATCGGAGGTGCCGTGATCATGGCGATGACCGCCGCGACCGCGTTCCGCGCTCGCGCCGACGAGCCGCTGCTCGGCACGGTCGAGGTGCGCGCCGCGCCCGAGCACGAGGCCGTCGTGCGCGACGAGAGCGCGTTCGCGACGGTCGTGCCCGTCGCCGAGCAGCCGAGCGAAGGCCAGACGCTGACGGACCTGCTCGACGAGAGCGTCGGGGTGCAAGTGCGGCGCTACGGCGGGCTTGGCGACTTCGCGACGGTGTCGATTCGGGGCAGCACGCCGGGGCAGGTCGGCGTCTTCTTCGACGGCGTCGCGCTCACGCGCGCGCGGAGCGAGACGGTGAATCTCGCCGATCTGCCGTTGGATCAGCTGCAACAGGTGGAAGTCTACCGTGGGGTGTCGCCGCTGGCGCTCTCGGGATCGGCGCTCGCGGGTGCGATCAATCTCGTGAGCCGCGCGCCCGACGCGACGCCGCGCTTCTCGCTGCTCGCGGGCGGCGGATCGTTCGGCACCCGCAAGGTCAGCACCGCCGGATCCGCCGCACGCGGGCGGCTCGGCGGGTTCGTGTCCGCGACGTATCTCGGCAGCGAGGGCGATTTCGAGTTCGAAGACGACAACGGCACGCTGCAGAACCCGAACGACGACCGGCGCACGAAGCGCCGCAACAACGCCTTCGACTCCGGGGAGGCCTTGACGAAGCTGCGCTGGTCGCTCGCGGGCGGCGGCGCCGTCACCGGGCTCACCGAAGCGTTCGCGAACCGCCAAGGCGTGCCGGGGATCGGCGCGTTCCAATCGGACGACGCCTCGCTGCGCGATCTTCGCAGCCTGAGCTACGTCCGCGTCGAGCAGCCGCGCGTCGCCGATCTGCCGCTCGACGTCGCGAGCACCGGCTCGTTCGTGTACGAGCGCGAGCGCTTCCGCGACGTCGCGGGCGAGATCGGGCTCGGCAACGTCGCGACCGACAATCGCACGTACACGGGCGCCCTCGACAACCTGCTCGCGAGCCGGCTCGGCCGTCACGCGCTCGAAGGGCGCTTCGACGTCAGCGGCCAGGTGTTCGCGCCGACCGACGAGCTCGCCGCCGAGCCGAACGGTCCCGACCAGAGCCGCGTGCGCATCGGGCTCGCCGCCGGCGACACCATCGGGTTCTTCGCGGATCGACTGCTCGTCGAGCCCACGATCCGCTGGGAGCACCTGCACGACGACTTCACCGGCACCGTCGACGCGGGTGGCCAGATCGCGCGCGCGAGCCGCGGCGGCTCGCACGATCTCGTCACCCCCCGGCTCGGCCTCCGCTTCGACGCGACCGACGACGTCGCCCTGAAGGCGAACGTCGGACGCGCCGAGCGGGCGCCGAACTTCACCGAGCTCTTCGGCAACCGCGGCTCGATCCTCGGCAATCCCGACCTCGATCCCGAGCGGGGCGTGAACGCCGACCTCGGATTCGTCGTCGCGCGCGAGCGGCTCGGGCCGCTCCGCCGCTTCCGGCTCGAGGCGGTCGGCTTCGTCTCGGTCGTCGACGACCTCATCGTGCTCGTGCAGAACTCGCAACGGACGGCGATCTACCGGAACGTCGACCGCGCCCGGACCGTCGGCACGGAGATCGCGGCCGGGATCGACCCGCTCGAGCACGTGCGGCTCGGTCTGAACTACACCTTCCAGGACGCGCGCGACGAAAGCGGCATCCCCGCGCGCGACGGCAATCAGCTGCCCGGCCGGCCGCGCCACGACCTCTACGCCCGCGCCGAGTATCGACGCGACGAGGGACGTCTCTACTACGAGCTGAGCTTCATCGCCGAGAACTTCCTCGACCAGGCGAACTTCCTCGTGGTGAACGACCGCGCGATCCAGACCCTCGGCGTCGAGGCCGACGTCGCGGCGCTCGGCCGCCGCTTCGGGAGCGACGCCGTCGCGCGCGTGCCGCTGGTCGCGACCCTCGAGGTCCGGAACTTCACCGACAATCAGGTGGAGGACGTCGCCGGCTATCCGCTGCCGGGACGCGCCTTCTTCGGCAGCGTCCGCTGGTCGTGGGAAGGGCGGGGCGCGGCACCTGGGGAGACGCCGCATGGCTGACCGCCGCGCCCGTATGACGGTCGTCGCCGTCGCGCTGCTCGTCGCGGCCTGCAGCTCGGGCGGCGTCGAGGACCGCACGCCGGGCGACGCGCCGCCGCCGCTCGCGGGCACGAGCGCGTTCGTCGTGACCACGGACTTCCAGACCGGCTCGTTCGCGGTGTTCCCGGTGCTGCAGCCCGACGCCGTCGCGCGGAACGTCGAGCGCATCCACAGCGACGCGGTCGCGCGCGTGCACGACGGGCTCGTCTACGTCGTGAACCGACTCGGCGGCGACAACGTTCAGGCGATCGACCCCGGCGCGGGCTATGCCACTCGCTGGCAGTGCTCGGTCGAGAACGGCTCGAACCCGCACGACATCGCGTTCGCCGCGCCGGACAAGGCGTACGTCACCCGCTACGAGCGGACGTCGATCCTGATCGTCGACCCGACGACCGGTGCCGACTGCGCGGCCTTCGTGCGCGGCGAGATCGATCTCTCGCCGCTCGCCGACGGCGACGGCCTTCCCGAGATGGACCAGGCCGTCGTGATCGGCGACCGCCTGTTCGTGACGCTGCAGCGGCTCGACCGCCGCAATTTCTTTCGGCCGACCGACGCGAGCCTGATCGCCGTCGTCGACGTCACGACCGACCGCCTCGTCGACACGATCCGGCTCACGGGCACGAATCCGTTCGCCGAGTTTGCCGGGCTCGTGCCGGATCCGGCGACAGGCGCGATCGTCCTCACCGAGGTCGGCGAGTTCGGCCGGCTCGACGACGGCGGCATCGAGCGCGTCGATCCGACGAGCCTCACGGCCGAGGGATTCTTCGTGACCGAGCAGGATCTCGGCGGCAACGTCACCGACGTGGTACTGGTCGACGACCACCATGCCTACGCGATCCTGCTCGACGAGACGGGACGCAGCCGGGTCGTCCGCTTCGATCCGACGACGCGGCAGGTGGTGCGGACGCTCGCGTCGGCCGACGAGTTCCTCGTCGACGTCGAGCTCGGTCCGGACCGCGAGACGCTCTACCTCACCGACCGAACGCTGAAGCGTCCGGGCGTCCGGCGCTTCGCGATCGCCGACGACACGGAGATCGCGCCGTCGCCGATCGACACCGGGTTGGCGCCGTTCGACGTCGTGTTCGTGGCCGGGCCGTGAGAGCGATGGAAGGACGGGAACGATGAACGGCAAGACGATCGTCGCGCTCGCGGGCGCGGCGTGCATGCTGGTGACGGCGGCGGGGGCCGCGATGGATCCCGCGCCGAAATGTCGGCAGGCGATCGTGCGCGGCGCCGCGAAGCTCGCGCACGCGCGGCTCGTGGCCCTCCGGAAATGCGAGGACGCGAAGCGCGCGGGGAAGCTTCCCGCGCCGACCTCCTGCCGCGACGAGGCCGGCGTCGCGGCCGGCTTCGCGACCGCGCGAACGAAGCTCGCCGCGACGGTCGCGGCGGCGTGCGGCGGCGGCGACAAGGCCTGCGCCGGCGGCGACGACGTGGCGCTCGCGACGATCGGCTTTCCCGCGACGTGTCCGGACCTCGAGGGCGGCGGATGCGCGTCGCCGCTCGCGAGCTGCGCCGACGTGCCCGCGTGTCTCGCGTGCCTCGCCGACGTCGCGGTCGCGCGCGGCGTCGCGCTCGCCTATGCGCCGCTCGCGGTCGCGGATCCGCAGAGCGAGAAGGCGGTCGTCCGCTGTCAGAAGGCGCTCACCGCGGCCGCGACCGCGCTGACCGATGCGCGCGTCGCGGTCGATGCGAGGTGCCTCACGGCGCGGCTGAAAGGCAAGCACGCCGAGACGTGCCCGTTCCCGGGCGACGGCAGCGCCGGGCCGAAGCTCGCGAAGGTGCGGGCGAAGGCCGAGCGCGCCGTCTGCAAGGCGTGCGGCGGCGCCGACAAGCAATGCGGTGGCGGCGACGACCTGGCGCGCGAGCTCGTGGGCAGCGCGCCCGCGTGTCCGGGCGTCGGGACGTGCGACACGGCGATCGCCGGCTTCGCGGACGTCGTCGCGTGCTTCGCGTGCACGAGCGCCGCGCGCGCCGACTGCGCGCTGGCAGCCGCCGCCCCGAGCGTCGCCGCCTATCCGGCCGGGTGCGCCGTCGTTCCGCCGACGCCGACCCCCACGGTCACGCCGACGCCGACCCTCACGCCGAGCGCGACGCCGACGTTCACGCCGTCGCCGACGCCGACGGCGACGCCGAAGTTCTGCGTCCGCGACCCCGCCCGCGCGGCGAACGTCACGCTCTCGATCGCGACGGGCGGGCCGTTGCTCGGCGCCGGCGATCTCGCGGTCGCGTACGATCCGACCGTCCTCCGCCTCGACGGCGTCTTCGACGACGAGCAGGTGCGGAGCGCGGTCACCGACCTGACGGGTGGGGCCATCGTCAACAAGGGCACGCCCAACAACCAGGACCACGACGGCGATCTCGCGCCGGATCGCGTCCGCCTCACGGTCGTCTCGACGACGGGTGTGTCCGGACAGCTTCTTCGGATCGCCTTCGGCGTGTGCGCCGGTGCCGCGACGCCGCAGGCGGCCGACGTGGCGTGCACGATCCTCGGCACCCCGCTCGCCGCCGACGGCGCAACGACGCTTCCCGGCGCGACGTGCACGCTCGCGGTCGCGAACGCGAGTCCCTGAACGAGGAAGGCATGATGATCAGACGAATTTTCGGAACCATGGTGCTCGTGCTGCTCGCGAGCGGCGTCGCAGCGGCCGCCGACACCTGCGGCGACGCCGACGGGAGCGGCGCCGTGAGCGTGACCGACGGCGTGCAGACGCTGCGCGCGGCGGCGGGCCTCGGCAGCAGCTGCACGCCGGCGCGCTGCGACCTCGACGGCAGCGGGTCGGTCTCGGTGTCGGACGGCGTGAACGTGCTGCGCGCGGCGGCCGGGTTGACCGTGAACCTCGCGTGCCCGGGGAGCGGCGGTCCGGAGTGCACGACGGCGACCGTGACGGTGACGCTCGCGGTTCCGCAGCCGATCGGCGCTGCGACGCTCGAGCTCGCGTATCCGGGGAGCGCGGTCACGCTGCCGGGGACCGCCGACGCCGCCGCCGATCGGGTCACGATCCTGACGTCGACGTCGCTCCTCGAGAACGGCTCGCCGAACGATCGCGAAGATCGCGTCGAGTTCGGTCTCGTCGCTGGCGACGGTTTGGATTCCGGCCGGCTCCTCGCCGTTCGCTTCGATTGCCTCGGCGCCGCGCCGACGGCGAGCGCATTCGCCTGCACGCTCGACGGCGTGACGACGGTCGACGGGATCACGCCCGTCGCGGGTGCGACGTGCAGTGCCACCGTGACCGTGGAGTGAGGACACGGGGGTGACGGCGATCGCGGACATGCCGGCGGCACACGCGGACGAGCGTCGCCTGGTCCGCGTCGTCACCGCGTTCGCGCTGTCGATCACCTGTCACGCCGCGGCGCTCGCGGTGGCGCGCGGCTGGCGGCTCGACGTCGCGCCCGCGCCGCGACCGATCGTCGTGACGCTCGAGCGCGGTGGAGGCGAGCAGCCCGCGGTTGCCGGCGCCGACGCGGCGGAGGCGGTCGGTCCGCTGACGCCTCCCGCTGCGCCGCCTGCGCCCGTCCCGGTCGCCGCGCGCGCGCCGCAGGTGGCAGTCGCTCCGGTGCGCCGGCCGGCCGTGCCCATGCCCGAGCGTCCGAGCCGCCCGGCACGTGCGGCGCCGGCCGCGCACGCATTGCTTGCCGACGCTCCGCGCGCCGACGCTTCGCGCGCCGACGCTTCGCTCGCCGCCGCGGCTCTCGGCGCCGCGGCGGTCGCCGGCGACCCGGCAGACGCGAGCGGAAGCGGCGTCGTGGCGAGCGCGCCCGGCGGCAGCGGTGCGGGCCGCGCGGCTGCCACGAGCGGTACGAGCGCGGGCGCGGGAGCCGGCGCGGGCTCCGGCATCGACGGTCTCCGCGCGCTCTGCCGGAGCTGCCCGACGCCCGAGTATCCGGGACGCGCGCGCCGCCAGGGGTGGCAGGGCACGGTCGACGTCGCGCTCGCGATCGGTTCCGACGGCGGCGTCGCCGATGCTCGCGTCGATCGCTCCTCGGGCTATCCGACGCTCGACGACGTGGCGCTCGACGTCGCGCGCCGCAGCCGCTTCACGGTGCCCGCGGGCGGGGCGGGCGTCCGCGGCACGCTCCGCTATCGCTTCGTGCTCGACGCGGCCGCCGCGCAACGCTAGAGCGCGTGGCTCTCATGCGACGACGCATCGTATGCGTGGCGGTGGCGGCCGTGCTCCTCGTGCCGGCGACGCGCGGCGCGTCGCCCCACGCGGCCGAGCGAACGCCCGCGCCGCAGCCGACGGCGGCCGCCGCGCCCGCCCGCATCGTCTCGCTCGCGCCTTCGGTCACCGAGACGCTCTTCGCGCTCGGCATCGGCGATCGCGTCGTTGCGGTCTCCGACTACTGCGACTACCCGCCGGAGGCGACGCGCCTGCCGCGCGTCGGCTCCTTCAACGCGCCGAGCGTCGAGGCGGTTATCGCCGCGCGCCCCGATCTCGTGATCGGCCTGCCGAGCCCGGGCAACCACGAGAACGTCCTCACGATGCGGCGGCTCGGGATCGCGGTGGAGGTCGTCGACCCCGAGCGGCTCGCGGACGTGCCGGCCGTGACGCGCCGAATCGCGGCCGTGGCGGGAGTGCCGGAGGCGGGCGAGCGGCTCGTCGCGCAGATCGAGCGCGAGATGGATGCCGTCCGCGCCCGCGTCGCCGGCGTCGCGAAGCCGCGGACGCTCATGCTGGTCGGCCAGGACCCGCTGATCGCGGTCGGCCCCGACTCGTTCCTCGGCGAGATGCTCGCCGAGGCCGGCGCCGTGAACGTCGCGCCGGCGGGCCAGCGGTGGCCGCGCCTGAACGTCGAGGTGGCGATCGCCGCCGACCCGGAGGTGATCGTCGACTGCAGCATGGGCACCGAAGCGGGGACGGCGACGACCGCGTACTGGACGCGCTTTCCCTCGCTCGCTGCCGTGCGCAACGGCCGGGTGTATCCGTTCCGCTCGTTCGAGGCGCTGCGTCCGGGTCCGCGGCTCGCCCGCGCGCTGGAAGAGCTCGCGCGTCTGCTCCATCCCGAGCGGTTCTGACGATGGCGGTCGCGCACCTCACGTGGGGCCGGCTCACGCGCGTGATCGGCCTGCTCGTGCTCCTGCTGGCCGCGAGCGTCGTCGCGGCCGCCGCGCTCGGTCCGGTGTCGCTCGATTGGCGTCGCATCGTCGCCGACGGCGGTGCGATGAGCCCCGACGCCGTCATCTTGTTCCGCGCGCGCATCCCGCGCGTGCTGCTCGCCGCGATCGTCGGCGGCGCGCTCGCGGTGTCGGGCGCCGCGCTGCAGGCGCTCTTGCGGAACCCGCTCGCCGAGCCGCACCTCGTCGGCATCTCGAGCGGCGCGGCGCTCGCCGCGGTGATCGCGCTCGTCTCCGTGCCGGTCGTCGTCGGCCCGGCGGTCGTCGCGCCGGTCGCGGCCTTCCTCGGCGCGCTCGTGAGCATCTGGATCGTCGTCCGGCTCGCGTTCGTGGGCGAGCAGGTGGATCCGACGACGCTGCTCCTCGTCGGCGTGATCTACAACTCGTTCACCGGGGCGCTGCTGATGTTCATCAACAGCGTCGTCGACCTCTACCAGGCGCACGGCGTGCTCTTCTGGCTGATGGGTCACGTCGGCACGCGGGAGTATCCCGTGATCGTCGCGCTCGCGTGCTACAGCCTCGCCGGGCTCGGCCTCCTGCTCGCGCACGCACGGGACCTCGATTGTCTGAGCCTCGGCGACGAGCGCGCGGCGGAGCTCGGCGTCGACGTCGAGCGCGCCCGCCGGCTCGTGTTCGTCGCGGCGGCGCTGCTCGTCGGCGCGGTCGTGTCGGTGAGCGGGCTCGTCGGCTTCGTCGGCCTCGTCGTGCCGCACCTCATGCGGTTGCTGATCGGCGCCGACCACCGCGTGCTGCTGCCGGCGTCGTACCTCGCGGGGGCGATCTTCCTCGTCTGGGCCGACACGGTGGCGCGGACGGTCCTCGGCGCGACGGAGATCCCGGTCGGGGTCGTGACCGCGATCTGCGGCGCGCCGGTCTTCGCCTATCTCCTGCGCCGCGACCGGCGAACGGTGGGATCGTGAGCATGCCGCTCGCACTCGAGGCGCAGCACGTCGCGTTCGCGTACGGGCCACGCGTCGTGCTTTCGGACGCGACGCTCGCGGTGCCGCGCGGGGTCATGTTGGCGCTCGCCGGGCCGAACGGCAGCGGGAAATCGACGTTGCTCGCGCTGCTCGCCGGGACCCGGCGCGCGCAGGCGGGCACCGTGACGGTCGAGGGCCGGCCGATCGCGAGCATTCCGCGGCGCGAGCTCGCGCGCATCGTCGCGGTGGTGCCGCAGGACACCGTGGTCGGGTTCCCGTACACCGTCGCCGAGATGGTGCTCATGGGCCGGGCGCCGCATCGGCGGCCGCTCGGCCTCGAGGGTGCACGCGACGTCGCGATCGCGGAGCGAGCGATGGCCGACACCGGCATCCTCGACCTCGCCGGCCGCCGCATCACCGAGCTTTCCGGCGGCGAGCGCCAACGCGTGATCGTCGCGCGCGCGCTCGCCCAGGAGCCCCGCATCCTCTTGCTGGACGAGCCGACGACCCACCTCGACGTCCGCCACGCGATCGAGATCCTCGATCTGGTGGCGGACGTGAACCGCACGCGCGGAGTCACCGTCGTCGCCGTGATGCACGATCTCACGAGCGCGGCGCTCTACTTCGAGCGCATCGCGTTCCTGTGCGGCGGCGCGCTCGTCGCCGACGGGCCCCCGCGAACGACGATCGCGCCCGACACGATCCGCCGCGTGTTCGACGCCGACGTCCAGGTCGACGTCGACGCCGCGGGCGTCCCGGTGATCCGCCCGCGGCGGACGCCCGCGGCATGACGTCACTTCGCGGCGACGCGCGAGGTCGCCGCGACCGGCGTGCGTGCCCCGATCCGCGGCACCAGCATGGGCACGCTCCGACGGTAGGCCGCGTACGGCGCGCCGTGCGCGGCCTCGAGATCGCGCTCCTCGAAACGGATGGCGATGAGGATGTACGCGGTCGTCATGACCGCGAAGAAGAGGTGTGCCGCCGTCATCGTCGGCGTCGCCCAGAAGGCGAAGAGCCAGCCGACGTAGAGCGGATGCCGGACGTAGCGGTACGGTCCCGGCGTCCCGAAGCGCAGCTCCGTGTACGGCCGGCGCCGCAGGTAGAGCCAGACCTGGCGAAGACCGAAGAGGTCGAAGTGGTTGATGAGGAACGTCGTGACGAGCACGGTCGCCCATCCCGCGGCGAAGAGCGTGTGCAACGTCAGGCGCGCCGCCGGATGCTCGACGTTCCACACGACGCCGCCGATCGGCCGCCACTGCCAGAAGAGGAGCAGCAGCGCGACGCTCGACGCGAGCACGTAGACGCTGCGCTCCGCCGCGGTCGGGACGGTGCGGGTGAGGCGCGCCTTGAACCACGGCCGCGCCATGACGCTGTGCTGGAGCGCGAACAGCGCCAGCAGGAGACCGTCGATGGCGAGCGCCGTCGCGACCCCGTCCCGTGCCGGGCCGTCGATCGCCACCGGGACGGCGACGTTGCCCACGAAGCCAATCGCGTAGAGGAACGTCGCGAAGAAGATCGCATAGGAGACGACTCCAAAGAGGAACACCATCCATCGCCGCATCGTGAAGCTCCTTTCTCGTCGATGGCCGGAGCATTCCGGCGGCGCGTGCCTCCGCCAACGCGCCGCGACGCCGTTTCACTTGCCCGTGGCGCCGGCACTTGTCCGGCCGGCCGCGTGGCTTGATCGGGCGTCGCGCTCCTGCTGGAACCAGCGCGCGATGGACGTCGTGTCGGACGTACTGCGGGCGGTGCGACTCTCCGGCGTCGTGACCTTCCGGACCGAGCTCGGTGCACCATGGGGCATCGACGTGCCGCCGGCAGCCGAGCTGGGGCCGATGCTCGATCTCGGAGCGCGGCGGCTGATCGCGTTCCATGCGGTGACCGAGGGGGCCTGCGTGTCGCGCGTGCCGGACCGCGAGGCGCGACAGCGTATCGATCGTCTCGCGGAGGGCGACGTGGTCATGTACCCGCACGGCGACGGCCACGTGCTCGCGAGCGACGAGACGGTCGCGCCCGTGCCGGTCGACGGGATCATCCCGCCGCGGACGGACGATCGACCGCCGGTCGTACGCCACGGCGGCGGCGGCCCGACCACCCGGCTCGTGTGCGGCTTCGTCCATTGCGACGATGCGATCTTCAATCCGCTCGCCGCCGGTTTGCCGAAGGTGCTGTGCGGGCGCGGCAGCGGCGCCGACGCGTCGCTGCGCGGCCTCTTGCGGCTGGCGTTGACGGAGGCGGAAGCGCCGCGCGCCGGCACGACGACGCTGCTCGCGCGCTTCACCGAGCTCATGTTCGTCGAGGTCCTGCGCGGCTTCATGGAGACGCTGCCGGAGGACCAGACCGGCTGGTTCGCGGCCGTGCGCGATCCGTACGTCGGCCGCGCGCTGCAACGCCTGCACGCCGAGCCCGCCCGCGATTGGACGGTCGACGAGCTCGGCCGGGCCGTCGGGCTCTCGCGGTCGGCGCTCGTCGATCGCTTCAACGGGCTGCTCGGCCTGCCGCCGATGACCTACCTCACGCAGTGGCGCATGCAGCTGGCCACCCGGCTGCTGCGCGACACGCACGACGGCGTCGCCACGATCGCGGCCGAGGTGGGCTACGCGTCCGAGGCCGCCTTCAATCGCGCGTTCCGGCGCATCGTCGGGATGCCCCCCGCGGCCTGGCGGCGGCGTGCCGCGCACGACTGAGCCGGACCGCGTGCGCGTCGTCGTCGACCCGCGTCTCGGCCGTCTCGCGTTTCGGTGCTGGCCGGACGGGTGTCCCGCGGAGCGCACCTGCTGCGTCGGGCTCGCGATCGCGGTGTCGCGGCGCGAGATGCGCGTGATCGACTCCCTGATGGACGAGCTCGCGCGCGTCGCGCCGGGGCTGCGACGCGCCGGCCGGTTCGCGAACGTCTTCGACGACGACGGCGACGGCCTGCACATCGAGCCGCGCGACGGCGCGGGCACGTGCCCGTTCCTCTTCGCCCGCGACGGCCGGGCCCTCTGCGCGATTCATGCCGTCGCGCTCGCGACCGATCGCGCCGTCGCCGCGGTGAAGCCGCGCGCCTGCCGGCATTGGCCCCTCGCGCTCGAGCGCCGCGGCGCCGACGTTCGCATCACCGTCGACCGCAGCGCGCACGCAATCGGTTGCGTCGCGCCGCGCGCCGCGCTGCCCCGCCAGCCCTCGATCCGCGACGCCTTCGCCGCCGAGATCGCCGAGCTGCGCCGCCTCGTTTCGGGGCGCTGATCGCCGCCGCGGAAAGGGCGTGTGCGCGATCGCAAGTGATCTGCGCACTGCGATTTTTTGCTTCCGGAGCCGACGCCTTTCGTGTAACAGCGGTGGTCCTCATCCGCATGGAACCCGCCACCCGCCTCTGTCTCGGTCGCATGCAGAACCCCGTTCGCGGTTTCCTGCATGGGTGCGCGGCGGTCGTGTCGGTCTTCGGCGCGGGCTCGCTCTGGCGTGCCGGTGCCGGCGACCCGGGGATGCGCGCCGCGCTCGCCGTCTTCGCTGCCAGCTTGGTCGGCCTCTACACGGTGAGCAGCCTCTACCACTCGTTTCCATGGCAGGACGAGTGGAAACGGCGGATGCAGCGGGTCGACCACTCGATGATCTACGTGCTCGTCGCCGGCACCTACACGCCGATCGCGCTCTGCGTGCTCGACGGCTGGCTGCTTGCGGCGGCGCTCGCCGCGACCTGGGGCATCACGATCGTCGGCGTGGCGCAGAAGATCTTCTGGCCGCACGTCGGGCATTGGGTCTCGATCAGCATGCAGGTGCTGCAAGGCTGGCTGGCGTTGCCCTTCCTCGGCATCGTCGCGCGCACGCTGCCCGCGCCCGCGCTCTGGCTCGTCGTGCTCGGCGGCGTCTCGTACATGGTCGGCATGATCTTCTTCGTGACGCGCCGACCGCAGCTCTGGCCGCACGTGTTCTCGTACCACGAGGTCTTCCACGTGTGCGTCGTCGTAGGCAGCGCGCTCCACTACGCGGCGATCGTCGGCTACGTCGCGCGCGCAAACCTCGGGTGACCGCGCGTACGAGTAGGCGCTGACCGCGCGCCCGCGGCCGTGCTACAGCTTCCCGTGTGAAGCCCGCACGCAAGCCGGCGCGCTACGACGAGCTGCTCGAGATCCCCGACACCAAGGTCGCGGAGATCATCGACGGCGAGATCGTGGTCTCGCCGCGCCCGGCGTCGCCGCACGCGCACGCGGCGTCCGTCATCAACGGCGATCTGAATGGTGCGTTCCACCGGCCGCCGAGCGATCGCGGCAATCCCGGCGGCTGGTGGATCCTCATCGAGCCGGAGCTGCATTTCGGCGACGACGTGCTCGTTCCCGACGCAGCAGGATGGCGGCGCGAGCGGATGCCGAAGTTCCCGAGGATCGCGGCGTTCACGGACGCGCCGGACTGGGTGTGCGAGGTGGTCTCGCCGAGCACCGGCAGGATCGACCGCAGCCGGAAGATGCGGATCTACGCGCGCGAAGGCGTCGCGCATCTGTGGCTCGTCGACCCGCTGCTGCGGACGGTCGAGGTTTATCGATTGCAGGACGGCGACTGGCGCGTCGCCGCAGTCCACGGCGGCGATGCGCCGGCGCGCATCGCGCCGTTCGAGGCGATCGAGCTCGACGTCGCGCGCTGGTGGCCACCCGCGGAATGAGTCGCCGATGAAGCCGGCACGCAAGCCCGCCCGCTACGACGAGCTCCTCGAGATCCCCGACACCAAGGTCGCGGAGATCATCGACGGCGAGATCGTGGTGTCGCCGCGCCCGGCGTCGCCGCACGCGCACGCGGCGTCTGGAATCCTTGCGGACGTCCATGGCGCATTTCACCGGCCGCCGGGCGACCGCGGCAATCCCGGCGGCTGGTGGATCCTCATGGAGCCGGAGCTTCACTTCCACGACGACGTGCTGGTTCCGGATCAGGCCGGATGGCGGCGCGAAACGATGCCGACGCTTCCAAGCGTCGCGGCGTTCACGCAAGCGCCCGACTGGGTGTGCGAGGTCGTCTCACCGAGCACGGGACGCATCGATCGGAGCCGTAAAATGCGGATCTACGCGTGCGAAGGGATCGAGTACCTCTGGCTCGTCGATCCCTTGCTCCGGACGATCGAGGTCTATCGTCTCCGTGACGGCGAATGGATCGTGTCGATGGTGCACGGCGGCGACGCGCCGGCGCGTATCGCGCCATTCGAGGCCGTCGAGCTCGAGGTCGCGCGCTGGTGGCTCGAGTCGGCATGACGACCGCTCGTTTGCTCGCCGCGTGCCTCGCGTCGCTCGTTGCGTGCGCGATCGCGAACGCCGAGCCGCGCGCCTACGGCTCGCTCAGCAAGGACGAGCAGGCGACGTGTGACGAGTACGCGACCCAGGCGGAGCGCGACGCGCGCGGCCGCGAGGCGGGGTTCTCGGTCTACTCTCCGCTGAACGCCGCCCGCGACGCCTGCGCAGAGCATCCGGGCGACGCCAAGATCTGCACGGGCTTTCCCGCGCTCGCCCGTGCTGTCCACCGGGAGAAATGGACGTCGGCGGAGGCTGGCGCCAAGGTCCGCGCCGACTGCCTCCGCTGGATCTATCCCTGACCGGGGCTGATTTGCCTGACCTTCGCCTCTGCTGTTAGATCCTCACGAGCGTGTATTTCCACTTCGCGAACGTTCTCGTCTTCCTTCTCCTCGGATTCGTGCTGGCGGCGCTGATGCTCGGACTCGGGCGGCTGGTGCGCCCGCGCAACCCCGAAGCGGCGAAGCTCAGCAGCTACGAGTGCGGCGAGCCCGCAACCGGCAGCGCCTGGATCAACTTCAACATCCGCTTCTATCTGGTCGCGTTGATCTTCGTCGTCTTCGACGTCGAGCTCGCCTTCATGTACCCGGTGATGGCGGTCTTCAAAGGATGGGTCGCGGAGGGCCGCGGCCTCTTCGCGCTGGTCGAGATCCTACTCTTCGTCGGCATCCTCGCGGTCGGTCTCGTCTACGTGTGGATGAAGCGCGACCTCGAGTGGGTGAAGCGCGTGCCGGAAGAAATGGCCGACGCATCGATCGCGAGGCGCGCGGCATGAGCCTCATGAACACGATGCCCGAGTTCATGGTCACGACGCAGGTCGACGCCATGCTCAATTGGACCCGCAAATCGTCGCTCTGGTACATGCTCTTCGGCCTCGCCTGCTGCGCGATCGAGATGATGCAGACCGGCGGGCCGCGGGCCGACCTCGACCGCTTCGGCGCCGTGCCGCGCGCGACCCCGCGTCAGTCCGACCTCATGATCGTCGCGGGCACGCTCACGTTGAAGATGGCGCTTCGGACGAAGCTCCTCTACGACCAGATGCCCGATCCGAAATACGTGATCTCGATGGGCAGCTGCTCGAATTGCGGCGGTCTCTTCCAGCTGGCGTATTCGGTCTGCGACGGCGTCGACAAGGTATTGCCGGTCGACGTGTACGTTCCCGGCTGTCCGCCGCGCCCCGAGTCGCTGACCGAAGGTCTCCTCAAGCTGCAGGAGAAGATCCAGCAGGAAAAGTGGCTCGTGCGGCGCGATCCCGCGCCGGCGCGCGCTTGACGGTCCGTCCGTAGTGGACACGGCGGCGATCCACTCCGCGCTGGCGGCGCGCTTTCCCGGGGGCGGCGTCGTGCTCGATCCCGGGAACGAGCCCGCGATCCGCGTGCGGGCGAGCGAGATCGTCCCCGTCGCGACGTTTCTGAAGGAGGATCCCGCCCTCGCGTTCGACTGCCTCTCCAACCAGAGCGGCGTCGACCAGCCGAAGCGCGACGAGATCGACGTCGTCTACCATTTGTTCTCGTACGTGCACCGGCACGCCGTCGCGCTCAAAGCCGGCGTGCTGCGCGACAACGCCAAGATCGCGAGCGTGTCGTCGGTGTGGCGCGCCGCGATCTGGCAGGAGCGCGAGATCTTCGATCTCCTCGGCGTCGAATTCGCGGGTCATCCGGATCTCCGACGCATCCTCCTGCCCGAGGACTGGGTCGGCCATCCGCTCCGCAAGGACTACGTCGAGCCGACGGAGTACCACGGCATCTCCACGAAACGAGAGAGTCTCTTGTGACGACGATCGGCGGCGTGGAGGTCGACGTCCAGCGCGACGGCATCGCGACCGAGGAGATGACCCTCAACATGGGGCCGCAGCACCCGAGCACGCACGGGGTGCTGCGCTTCGTCGTGAAGGCCGACGGCGAGGTGATGCGCGAGGCGATCCCCGACGTCGGCTACCTGCACCGCTCGATCGAGAAGATCGCGGAGAAGGTGGGGTACCACGGCTTCATGCCGTACACCGACCGCGTCGACTACGTCGCGGCGATGCCGTGCAATCAGGGCTGGGCGATGGTGTGCGAGAAGCTCGCGGGCGTCGAGGTGCCGCGCCGCGCCGAGTACTGTCGGGTGATCGCGGTCGAGCTGAACCGCATCTCGAGCCACCTGATCGCGGTCGGCACGATGGGCATGGACATCGGCGCGTTCACGCCCTTCACGCACGCGCTCCGCGAGCGCGAGCACATCAACGACTTGATGGAGGAGCTCTGCGGCGCGCGCCTCACGTTCAGCTACATGCGGATCGGCGGCGTCGCGTGGGACCTGCCGCCCGGGTGGGCCGCGAAGGCGCTCGCGTTCCTCGACCGCTTCGAGGCGGTGATCGAGGAGTACAACGACCTCATCTCGTTCAACAAGATCTACGTCGAGCGTCTCGTGAACGTCGCGGTCATCTCGGCCGCCGAGGCGATCGACTACAACCTGACGGGTCCGAACCTGCGCGGCTCCGGCGTACGCTTCGACGTGCGGAAGGACCTGCCGTACTCGATCTATCCCGAGCTCGAGTTCGACGTGCCCGTCGGCAGCGGCGAGCGCGGCACGCTCGGCGACTGCTTCGACCGCTACATGGTCCGCATTCGCGAGATGCAGCAGTCGTGTCGCATCCTCCGGCAGTGCCTCGCCGGCATCCCGGAGGGGCCCGTGCTCGGGAAGGTGCCGCGCAAGTTCAAGCCGCCCGCCGGCGACGCGTACGTCCGCGTCGAGGCGGCGCGCGGCGACATGGGCTGGTACTGCGTCAGCGACGGCACCGACTATCCGCACCGCGTCCGCATCCGCACCGGATCGTTCGCGGCGATGAGCATCGTCGACCACGTGAGCCGGGGCCTGATGATCGCGGACCTCATCGCGGTGATCGCGAGCCTCGACGTCGTGGCGCCGGAGGTCGATCGGTAGACGTCGCGCCCGCGACGCGCCGGGTCCGAGTAGCACGACGAAGCTTCGCGAGCAGGTGACATGGCCCGTACCAAACATCGGCGTGATGCGACATTGGATCGCCGAGCTCGAAGCGTTTCGAGGCTGGCTCGCGCGCGCGAAAGCGCCTGCGACGATCGTGAAGCGCAATCGGCATGACGTGGCGCTCGTCGAGCACGAGCTCGCCGAGGAGTGCGGCCGGGCTCGGCAGCTGGTCCAACGCTTGGCAGCGGCGCGTCGCGCGGGTCGCAACCGCGGCGCAATTCTCGGCGAGCTCGGCGTTTCGGTCCTGCATCTGCACGTTCATTCACACCAAGGGTTCGGACGGCTTGCTCGACGTGCTCGACTAGCGGAGGGCGTCGTCGGCTCGCGCGGTCGGAAGCAGCGCGGCGCGACGTCCGCAACGTGGCGCCGCTGGTCGTGAGCGCGTCGACTACGCGGTCGGATCGACCACGCGGAGCTCCGTGAAATAGTCGCGGTAGAACCCGCGGTCGCGTGTCAGGAGCGCGTCGCATTGCAGTGTGGCGTGTGCGCCGATCAGAAATTCGGGCACGACGCGCGTTCGCTGCGGTCGGCTGCGGGTCCGTTGTGCGCGCCACAGTGCCCCGGCGAGCGCCGCGCTCTCGGACGAAATGGGATCGAACTGCACACCGAGCGTGCCAACGGCGTTCGCGAACGACTGGTCGTCGCCGAAGGCCGCGCGTACTTCGCTCCACACGACGTCGCAGGCGACGAGCGCGCCGCGCCGATACGCCGCGCGCAACGCTTCCCGGGATCGTTCGCCGAAATCGCGATCGGCCGCGAACACGTCGAGCAGCACGGTGGTATCGATCGCCGTCCTCATCGACGGCGGGTGCGTCGACGCGCGGCGGTCGCGGGTCGCGGCCCGCGCATCTCGTCGACCAGCGTGTCGATTCCCTTCGCGATCGCGAGCGTGCCGTAGACGCGGTCGACGGGCTCGCGCGTCTGGCGGTCCTTGCGCAGCACGGCTTCGCCCTCGCGTACCAGGAACTCGATGGCGGTGCCCGGCACGAGCCCGAGCTGCTCGCGCACTTCGACGGGAACGGTGATTTGCCCCTTCGAAGAAATTCGGCTTTTCACGGTAAAGAGGTGTACGCTTTACCTTCAAAGTAGTCAACGTGGCGCTTCTTGGCGCCACGCAGTTGACGCATGCCCGCGCGCCGCTATGCTCGCCGGCCGTGAGCGGGGAGCCCGTCCGATGAAGGAACTGGTGTTGCGGCTCACCGACGTCACCGGCCCGCTTCGCTTCGCGCCCTACGAGCTCGTCGCCGCAGGGGCGATGCTGCTCTTCGGCGCCGTCGTCGTCTTCGGGTTCGTGCTGCCGGTCGCCGGCATCACGAGCTGGCTCGAGCGCCGCGTCTGGGCGCGCATCCAGTCGCGCGTCGGACCGAACCGCGTCGGGCCGCAGGGGTTCCTGCAGTGGCTCGCCGACGGGCTCAAGAACCTCCTCAAGGAGGACATCATCCCGAGCGCCGCCGACCGCTGGCTCTTCTCGCTGGCGCCCTATCTCGTCGTGATCGGATTCATCGCGACGTTCGCGGTGATCCCGTTCGGCGACACGCTCGTGATCGCCGACCTCGACATCGGGATCCTGTACGTGACCGCCGTCACGGGGCTCGTGGTCGTGGGGGTGCTGATGGCGGGCTGGGCGTCGAACAACAAGTGGTCGCTCCTCGGCGGCATCCGCTCGGCGGCGCAGATCGTGAGCTACGAGATCCCGGCCGGTCTCTCGATCTTTCCGATCGTGCTCCTCACTGGGACGCTCAGCATGCAGGGCATCATCCGCGCCCAGGGCTGGGCGCCGTGGCAATGGTTCCTCTTCCACGATCCGTTCACGTGCGCGGCGTTCTTCGTGTTCTTCGTCGCCGCGCTCGCCGAGGGGAACCGGACGCCGTTCGATCTTCCCGAGGCGGAGTCGGAGCTCGTCGCCGGCTTTTGCACCGAGTACAGCGGTATGCGCTATCTGCTCTTCTTCCTCGCGGAGTGGGGCAATCTCTACGTGATCGGCGCGATCGTCACGACGCTCTTCCTCGGCGGGTGGCAGGTGCCGCCCGTCACGAGCTCACCGGTGCTGCTCGCGGTGCTGCAGCTCGCCACGTTCTTCGCGAAGGCGTACTTCTTCGTGTTCGTCGCCATGTGGATTCGCGCGACGCTGCCGCGGGTCCGCGTCGACCAGCTGATGACGCTCTGCTGGAAGTACATGGTGCCGATCGCGCTCGTAAACGTGATCGGGACGGCGGTGTGGATGGTCCTGATGCCCGACGCGCTCGGGCGCATCATCGCGTTCGCGATGACGGCCGGCGCGGCGGCCGTCGTGGTCGTGTTCTTCCGGCGCGTGCGCTTCCATCTCCAGCGCGCGCGCCTGCGCGCCGAAGACTACTACTACAGCCCCGTCATCTGAGCTCGGTCCGCGACGTCGACGAGCGTCCGCGCACGCGTCACCTACGTGTGTCAACGGAAGCGAGCCCCATGGAGCCGCGCGCGGATTTTGACTATCGTCCGCGCTGGCACTACCAGCGTGAAAGCACCGATGTCACACCCGTCGCCGGACGCCCGGCACCGTCTCCTTCTCGTCGACGACGATCTCGACGTGCTCGATGCGCTCGGCACGTTGCTCGAGGTGCACGGAGTCGAGGTCGATCGCGCTCCCTCGGGCTTCAGCGCGCTCTCGAAGCTGCAAGCCGATCAGCTGCCGTGCCTCGTGCTGCTCGACATCCGCATGCCCGGCATGAGCGGTTGGGATCTCTGGGCGTGGATGCGGCGCGAGCCGACGACCGCCGCGATCCCGGTCGTCTTGATCACCGGCGAAGGCCAAGACCGCGCCGCGGCACAGGCGCAAGGCATTCGCGACGTGCTGCGGAAGCCGGTCGATGCGGAGCAGGTGTTGCAGCTCGTGCTCCGCCACTGCGATCACCACGCGCACTGAGGACGTCCCGGACGACCGGGAGCGCGCGGCGCAACCGTGGCCGCCGCGTTCGGTGGAACCGCGGTTGCCTCAGCGGATCCGGCGCGTGACCGCGGCGACCGACGCCACGAGCTCGGCCGAGCCGACCGGCTTCGCGACGTGGCCGAGGAAGCCGGCGCGGAGCGCACGGGTGCGGTCCTCGGGCCGTGCGAACGCCGTGAGGGCGATCGCGGGGAGCTGCGCGCCGCGACCTCCGTCCAGCGCGCGGACGCGGCGCAGCAGCTCGTACCCGTCCATGCCGGGCATGCCGACGTCGCTCACGAGCACGCCCGGCATGCGCTGCTCGATCATCACCAGCGCCTCCGCGCCCGACGCCGCCGTCGCGACCTCGGCATGGCTCTCGGCGAGGACGCGCGCGACCAGCTCGCGTGCGTCGGGGTCGTCGTCGACGACCAGCACGACGAGACCGGAGAGGTCGACGTCGTCGAAGTCGACCGGCGGTACGATCGACGAGCGCGGATGCTCGCGGTCCTCGGCCGGCGTGCTGGGGTAGACCGCCACCAGCGGCAGCGTGATCGTGAACGTGGCTCCGCGACCCGTGCCGGGGCTGTCGGCGCGCACCGTGCCGCCGTGCAGCTCCGCGAGCTGCTTCGCGATCGACAGCCCGAGGCCGAGACCTCCGAAGCGACGCGTCGTCGAGGCGTCGGCCTGGCGAAACCGGTCGAAGACGTGAGGCAGGAACTCGTGGTCGATGCCGATGCCGGTGTCGATCACTCGGATCTCCACGTGCGAGTTCACGCGCTGCAGGACGGCCACCACCTTGCCGTCGCGCGGCGTGAACTTGATGGCGTTCGAGAGCAGGTTCCACAGCACCTGCTGCAGCCGGCTCGGATCGCCGACGACCGGACCCGCGCGCGGATCGAGGATCTTCTCGAGCCGGATGCCCTTGGCGTCGGCCGCGGGGCGAACCGTCTCGAGCGCGTTTTCGATGATCGTCGCCGGCTCGAGCGGCTGCACGTCGAGCCGCATCTTGCCCGCGATGATGCGGTTCATGTCCAACAGGTCGTCGATCAGCTGCGTCTGCGTCCGCGCGTTGCGCTCGATGATCTCGAGCCCGCGGCGCTGCTCGGCGGCGGTGCGCTCGCCGCGCCGCAGGACTTGCGCCCAGCCGAGGATCGCGCCGAGCGGCGTCCGCAGCTCGTGCGACAGCGTGGCCAGGAACTCGTCCTTGAGCTCGCTCATGCGCTCCGCCTCTCGGCGTGCGTCCTGCTCGCGCTCGAAGAGCCGCTTGCGTTCCTCTGCGGCGGCGTGCGCCGCCTCGTAGAGGCGCGCATTGTCGATCGCGACCGCGGCCTGGGCGGCGACGCCGGTCACGATGCGCTCGCTGCGGGCGGTGAACACGCCGACGTCGGGATGCCCGAAGAAGAGCCCGCCAATCACCTCGCGCGAGCGCGAGATGACCGGCACCGCGAGGTAGCTGCGTACCGGCAGATGACCCTTCGGCATGCCGAAGTGCGGGCTCATCAGGCCGTAGCGCGGATCGGTCAGGATGTCGTCGACGCGGATCGCCGGCTCGCCGCGGAACGTCGGCCCGAACAGCGCGGTGGGCCGCGGATGCCCCAGATGCTCGAACGCTTCGCGCGGCGCGCCGGACAACGTGTAGAGCAGGTAGGCTTCGCCGTGCTCGTCGACGCCGTTGTAGAAAAACGCGCCGAAACGCGCGCCGCTCAGCAGCGTCGCGGCATCGGTCACGGCCTGCAGCAGCGTCCGTACGTCGAGCGTCGACGACAGCCGCTCGCCCGTCTCGTTCAGGAGCTCGAGGATGCGCGTCTCGTCGCGCAGCGCTTCCTCGGCGCGGCGCCGCTCGGTGACGTCACGGAAGCTCCACACGCGGCCGACCGGCTTGCCGTCGACGACGTGCGTGTTCGAGAAGCGCTCGACCACGCGGCCGTCGCGGAGCTCGAGCACGTCGTACGACGCCGCCGGACCGGCTTCGATCTCCAGGACGCGCGCGCGGAACGCGTCGGGATCCGGGAAGAGGCGGGCTGCGACGTCGAGCAGATGCGCCTCCGACGCCGTCGCGAGCATCGCCGGCTCCAGCGCGGCCATCTGCGCGTACTTCCGGTTGAAGCCGGCGACGCGCCCGTCGGCGTCCGTCACGAGAATGCCGTCGGTCGTCGACTCGAGGATCGCGTCGAGCAGCGTGCGCGTGTGTGCGAGCTCGCGCGACCACGCGTCGCGCGGGTTCGCTCCGCGCGCAGGGGCGCGCGTCTCGTCGTCGGAAGTCATCGGCATGGGATCGGCCGGCTCGGCGGGAACCACTTCCTTGAAAATTAGCGGCGGCATGCGCCGTGAGCAACCAGCGAACGTTGGTCTCGCGCGTATGCGTTGCTACGTTGCGCGGACGATGCCTCGCCCGAAGGATCCCGACCTCCACGGTAGCGCGCCCGATCGTTCGAAGGTCGCCGTGCTGCTGATCGACGTGATCAACGATCTCGATTTTCCCGAGGGCGATCGGCTGCTGCAGCGGGCGCGTCCGATGGCGCGCCGGCTCGCGCGGCTCGTCGCGCGCGCACGCGCGGCCCGCGTGCCGATCCTCTGGGTGAACGACAACTTCGGCCGCTGGCGCTCCGACTTCCGGAGCCTGCTGCGCTGGTGCTCGCGGCCCGAGGTCCGCGGCCGGCCGCTCGTCGAGATCTTGGCGCCACCCGCCGAGCGCGACTACTTCGTCGTGAAGCCCAAGCACTCGGGGTTCTTCGACACCTCGCTCGAGCTGCTCCTCCGCCACCTCGGGACCGAGACGGTCGTGCTGACGGGCATGGCGACCGAAGTCTGCGTGCTGTTCACCGCGAACGACGCCTACATGCGGGACCTGGACGTCGTGGTTGCCTCCGATTGCGTCGCGTCGAGCAACCTCGCCGGCCACCGCGCTGCGCTCGCGCTCATGCGCTCGGCGCTGAAGGCGAAAGTCGTCCGCTCCGACCGCCTCGACTTCACCGCCCTCCGCCGGGCCGCGCGCCGCCGCTAGCGCTCGCTCACATACGGCTCGTGCAGCTTCACGGGCTCGCGGGACGCACGGATCCGGAGATTCAGCATCTCCACGAACACGGAGAACGCCATCGCGAAGTAGATGTAGCCCTTCGAGATGTGCTGATCGAAGCCTTCCGCGATCAGCGTGACGCCGATCAGCAGGAGGAAGCTCAGGGCCAGCATCTTGATCGTCGGATGGCGCTCGACGAACGCGGCGATCGCCCCCGCGAACGCCATCATGAAGGCGACCGCGCAGACGACCGCGGCGATCATGATCGCGATCTCGTCCACCATGCCGACGGCGGTGATGACCGAGTCGAGCGAGAACACGACGTCGAGCAGCATGATCTGCACGAGCACGCTGGCGAACGACGGGTGGGAGGCGCTCGACCCGTGGCCGCTCTCGCCCTCGAGCCGCTGATGGATCTCGTGCGTGCTCTTCGCGAGCAGGAACAGCCCGCCTACCAGCAGGATCAGGTCGCGTCCCGCTTTCCAGCACATTGGGATCCTAAGCTTAGAATTCCACGTGGACAAGTTGTCGCG
>JADMIO010603888.1_pt1 | contig 86919 bp, 79 predicted proteins | sample 8958161 | NCBI WGS metagenome assembly JADMIO01 (sample SAMN16585339, study PRJNA669376) | soil metagenome | isolation source: Crop rotation soil | place: USA: Cullars Rotation, Alabama | collected 2011 | reverse complement strand
CGCGACAACTTGTCCACGTGGAATTCTAAGCTTAGGATCCCAATGTGCTGGAAAGCGATCGCCAATGTAATCATCATTCCGCTCACCGGTTTCTTTGCGCGCCTGTTTGGCCGGAAGAACTACTATATCGCATCCATTATTCTTTTCACCATTGCGTCATTCATGTGCGGTAATGCAGATAGCTTGCTTACGTTAATCATCTGGAGGTTTATCCAGGGAATTGGCGGAGGGGCTTTGCTTTCAACATCGCAGGGGATTTTGTTTGACGCTTTTCCACCCGAGAAACGTGGAATGGCTGCGGGCATGTTTGGAATGGGAATCGTTCTTGGCCCGACAATCGGCCCGACATTAGGCGGACTGATCGTTGATAACTATTCGTGGCCATTGATTTTCGACATCAACATTCCTTTCGGAATTGTTGCCGGAATTCTGGCGTGGAAGTTTGTACCGGAAGATACGGAAGAACAGCTTGCTAACCGTAAAAATGTTCACATTGATTATTTAGGAATCCTTTTCCTGATCATTGGCATTGGAAGCCTTCAATATGTCCTGGAAAAAGGTCAATCAGAAGACTGGTTTGAAGACCGAACCATTGTTATCCTATCGATTCTTGCTGTTATCGGGTTGACAGGTTTTGTTTGGCGACAGCTTTCCATTAAAGAACCGTTAGTTAACCTGCGGGTCTGGAAAAGTCAGAATCTTGTCGCGAGTAATGTATTAACCTTTGTACTTGGATTTGGATTATTTGGATCAGTTTTCATTTTCCCGGTTCTTGTTCAACGCATTTTAGGATACACACCTACCGATGCCGGCTTTGGTTTAGTGCCCGGGGCATTAATCGCGATTGTATGCATGCCATTCATAGGGCGGACATTACAGGGTGGGGCATCACCAGTGTATTTTGTAGTGGTGGGATGTATCTCGTTCATTCTTCATGGCTACACATCATCACTGGCCGATCCAAATGCAGGACTTGCATTCTTTACCTGGCCGCAGATTTTCCGTGGTGTGGGTACTGCTTGCTTAACTGTCCCATTAATTAATCAGGCGGTTGTGGGACTTAAACCACAGGAGATGTCGTCCGGCATAGCACTTACGAATATGATCCGTCAGCTTGGAGGAGCATTTGGTATCGCGGTCATGAATACCTATGTCAACCATCGGTATGTTGTTCATCGTACCGATTTGGTGAGCAATCTCCAGGCATCCGATCCGGCCATGGCCGAACGACTTGCCACTTATGCGGCCGGTGCTATCAGCAAAGGTGCTGATCCGTCTACCGCAACAACATTAAGTTATAAAATACTTGACCTCGCAGTAACCAAGCAGGGATTCCTGCTGGCCTACCTGGATGGGTTCAAGCTCATCGGTTTATTCTTTTTGCTTGTTCTTCCGCTGGTCTTTTTCTTAAAGACTAAAAAGATGGATAAAGCAACCATTCAAAAAATTTCAGAAGAAAGTCATTAATCTCAATACAATGAAAAGAATTATTATACTGCTAAGTTTGCTTGTAACGTTTTCCGTGCATGCGCAGATCAATCCAGAACTGAACAAGTGGATTGTGCAGTCATTCAACTACTATCCTAAAATTCAGGAATTAAAAACCACGACTGAAATTTCAGAAGCTCGTGTGGGTATTGCCCAAAGCAATTACATGCCCAACGTGAATGGAACGGCAAGTTATCTGTATGCCAATCCTGTTTCGCAGGCCGACATTCCGGTAAGCGCTACCGAAACACGGACATTATTATTCCAGCCTAACAATAACTACAATGTGAACCTCGGCCTTTCGCAGATGATCTGGGATTTTGGGAAAACAAAAGCACAGGTAGAAAAGGCGATGGCTGATTTACAGGGCTCGAAGCAAAATGTTGAATCCGCCAAGGTGCAGGTTGCTACTCAGGTAACCAATATTTACTACACGATGATCTACCTAAAGAATTCCATTCTGCTTCAGGATACCGTTATCGGGTTTTATGAAAATAACAAGAAGATCATTGCAGGGAAAATCCGGCAAGGTGATGCGTTACAGGTGGACATGTATAATATAGAGAACACCATTGATCAGGAGAAGAACCGGAAAATTGAATTTCAGCGGCAATATGAACGCCAGGCTGCCTTAGTGACGTATGCAACCGGATTGACGGTAGAACCCACCGGAACAGAGTTTGATTTTATAATGGCATCTGCAAATGAACTGGATGCAACGAATAACCCGGATGTGCTCGTAGCAGAGCAAAGAATTTTTGCTGCAAAGGCTGATGCGAGGTTCGCGCAAAATAATCGTTTACCCAGTCTTAATTTTCAGGCAGGAGCGGGTTTCAAAAACGGGTATCAACCTGATATTGATGAGATGCGTTTTAATTACCTGACCGGTGTTACGTTAAGTGTTCCGGTTTTTCAGGGAACACGCTTCCGCCAGAATATCGTGGTGGCGAAAAAGTCGTTAACGTTATCGGAGATTTCAAAAACCAATCTTACCAACACGTTGCAGAAAGACTGGCAATCAGCCAAGGCAGATTTAGATGCTTATCAGCGCCAGGAACAAAATGCAGCCACGCAGGTTAATGCTTCACGCGAAGCGCTTCGCTTAACACAGGTACGGTATGAACGAGGTGTTGCAACATACATTGATCTGGTGTTCGCGTCTACCAATATGCAACGTGCGTTGCTAACACAGCTGCAGTATAAATATCAGGCAACCCTGGCTTCGGCAGAACTTATCCGCCTGCAGGGTGTGAAATTCTGGCAGGAATAAAATTCCGGCAACATTAATTAAATCACGCTTTGCGCATGCAGGGCGTGATTTTTTATTTCTGCGATAGAAATAAAGAGTATTTTTGGGTTAGTAATTCTCACACGATGTCATTAGCCGCACTGATCGTTTCTATTATCATCTGTCCGTATTTTATTATCATCACTCCGAAGCGGTATTATCTTTATTCTCTTACCATATTCCTTTATTTGCTGGCATCTGTCGGGGCATTGTTTAAAATCATGCATCTCCCCGGAGCTGATGAAATGCTGAAGATTGGATTTACGTGTGAATTATTGGCCGGAACCTTTCTTATTATCTCCGGAAATAAAACCGGGGATAATAAATTCAAAGCATATAAAATAATCCTGGGTATTTTGCTAATCGTTCATTTATTGCTGGGTATTGTTTATTCGTATCTGCAAGCCTGGGATTTACATTTGCTTGTAAGGTGGCTGCCCGGCATTATATTTCTGATTGCAGGTTGGATTATTATTAGCAAAAGAACACTCCACGAAGGAGAAAAGAATTTACTGATCGTTATTTTAGTACAAAGTATCGTAGCCATACTGAGCTATTTGAAAGTAATGCCCTTAAGCTGAACCCTGAGTTATCATGATAAAAGCCAATAACCCCAAACTTAAAAGCTGGGTAGAAGTCCCAAAGGATTCGGATTTCCCGATCCAGAATCTTCCTTTTGGAATCTTCAAGACCAAGTACCTTTCACCGGTAGCGGGAGTAGCCATCGGTAACGTTGTGCTGGATCTTGTATACCTGCATGAAAATGGTTTTTTAGACGGACTCGGTTTACCGCCCGGAATTTTTAATCAGCGTTTCCTGAACGATTTCATGGCGCTCGGTAAAAAGAAGTGTCGCGAGGTAAGAGAAAGAATCTCCGAACTTCTGCAGCACGATCATGATGAATTAAAAAATAATGTGGGTGCGCGTGAGATCGCACTCATCCCGATGAACGAGGTGCAGATGCTGATGCCAGTACGCGTTCCGAACTATACCGATTTCTACAGCAGCGAGGAGCACGCGACCAATGTAGGCTCTATGTTCCGTGATCCTAAAAATGCCTTGCTCCCGAATTGGAAACATTTGCCTGTGGGTTATCATGGAAGGCCGTCCTCCATTGTAGTTTCCGGAACACCGATCAAAAGACCAAAAGGTCAGATTAAAATTGGCGAGGATCCGCCCTCGTTTTCGTCAACACACAAGCTTGACTTCGAGCTCGAGGTTGCTTTTTTGACATGTTCTGAAACCAAGCTTGGTTCACACATAACAGTACAACAGGCTGAAGATCATATTTTCGGATTTGTGTTGTTCAATGATTGGTCTGCGCGCGATATTCAGCAATGGGAATATGTTCCGCTGGGACCATTCCTGGCTAAAAACTTTGGCTCTACAATTTCTCCGTGGATTGTAACGATGGATGCCTTAGAGCCATTTAGGGTAAAAGGCCCTGAGCAGTTTCCGAACGTTTTGCCGTACCTGTTTACAGAAGGAGGGAAAAATTTTGATATCCGCTTGGAGGTGCTCATCGAGCCTGAACGTTCAGAACCAACAACGGTTTGTCGTTCAAACTTCAAATACATGTACTGGAATGTGAATCAGCAATTGGCACATCACACTGTGAATGGGTGTAACATCCAGGTAGGAGATATGTATGCATCGGGAACGATCAGCGGCCCGTCACCCGGGTCATACGGTTCAATGCTTGAGTTAAGCTGGAACGGTCAGAAGCCATTAACCATGCCGGATGGATCTGAGCGCAAGTTTATTGAAGATGGCGACACGGTGATCATGCGGGGCTTTGCAGAGAAAGATGGAATTCGAATAGGCTTTGGGGAAAGCAAGGGGAAAATCCTTCCGGCCGATTAAGATGAAGAAGCTATACTATTATATGATAGTTGCTTCCCTTGTGCTGATTGATGCGTTGTTGTTATCAAGCCCGAATTTGCTCGGTAAGATTGGTTTGTTGATTTATAAGTACAGTTATCTGCGTACGTTTCCGAGAACATTAATTACCATTTCCATTGTAGTGCTAGTTGCGGTATTGATCGCTGAATTTGTAGCCTTGCTGGTAAAGAATGAAACACTGAAACGCAACGTTGCAGTTTTCCTTCTCTTGATTTTTGTTGCGATGGCTGCAGCGGCACTTTATAAAACGGTTGCAGATTTTTCGACCGGCATGTATTCGCACACGGGCCAGCGATTCAGGTACGGAGCTTACCTGTTGCCTTGTATTCTTATTTTTATTTTCGGTTACAGGATTTTTACTCTCCCCGTGAAGGTGGAAGAAGAGGTGCCTGTTGAAAACAAACCTTTATGATAACCATCAACCCAAAAGATCTGGCCGTTCCCAAGCTTCAGGCGTATTTGCAAAGTGCTGTTTCACCGAGGCCTATTGCGTTTGTAAGCTCTATCGACAAGGCAGGTAATGTAAATCTAAGCCCGTTCAGCTTTTTCAATATGTTTAGCATGAACCCACCCATCCTGGTGTTTTCGCCTTCGCGTAGGGTTCGTGATAATTCAGAGAAACATACACTGGAAAACATCCGGGAGGTAGATGAAGTGGTAATCAATATTGTGAATTACGAAATGGTGCAGCAAACCTCATTGGCAAGCTGTGACTTTCCGAAAGGAGTGAACGAGTTCCAAAAATCCGGTTTAACGGCAGAAACCTCACAACTCGTAAAACCCCCGCGAGTGAAAGAATCCCCTGTATCATTTGAGTGTAGAGTAAAGCAGGTTATTGCGTTGGGCGATGAGGGCGGAGCAGGAAACCTGGTTCTGTGTGAAGTTTTACTCATGCATATTAAAGAGGAGGTTGTTGACCACAACGGAATTATCGATCCCTATAAAATTGATACGGTAGCCCGGATGGGGCAAAATTATTACTGTCGCGCCCAGGGGGATAATATTTTTGTTGTTCCCAAGCCTAATGAAAAGATTGGAATCGGGTTTGATAATCTTCCAGAGAATATCCGAACCAGTAGGGTGTTAACCGGAAATGATTTAGGGATACTGGCTAATGTTGAGAAGATTCCGGATACTTCTCAGGTAACATTCGATGAAACAAAAGTACTGTCGCAAGGGACGGAGGCTGCTCACAAACTCGCGCAATCCTATTTACAAAACGGCAGGGTGGAAGATGCCTGGCGAATTCTCCTTCAATAAGAAGTTGTCCGGCTACTTATAAAATTCATCGAAAAATTTCGATATAAATTGCACTTGTTTTAACGATTCTGTGTTGTGCTGCAAATCGATTTCTTTTATGCAGCTCAAGCTTAGTGTTCTTGATCAAACACCCATCCGAAGGGGCAGCAATGCCAAAGATGCTTTACAGGAAAGTATCCAGTTGGCAAAACTGACCGACAAACTTGGATATACACGTTATTGGCTGTCGGAACATCACAATATTGCTACGCTGGCAGGCGCAGCCCCGGAAGTTTTAATTGCCCGGCTGGCCGGTGAAACAAAACGGATTCGTTTTGGGTCTGGCGGAATCATGTTACCCAATCACAGCTCGTTAAAGGTTGCTGAGAATTTTAAACTGCTCGAAGCTTTATATCCTGGCAGAATCGATTTGGGCATTGGTCGTGCACCGGGAGGAGATCGGTTAACGGCATCGCTCCTCAATCCATCCAATGAATTTAATCCACAGGATTACATTCGTCAGATTACTGAATTAAAGGGCTTTCTTTCAGGAAGCAGTGAAATCGGGACCATCCATGAAAAAGTAAAAGCCATCCCTAACATCAATACCGAACCTGAGTTATGGATGTTAACCTCCAGCGGTGAAAGCGCTTACATTGCCGCGCATTTTGGAATGGCATTGTCGTACGCTCAATTTATTAATCCGATGGGTGGCCCGGAAGCCATTCGTGCTTACCGGGAAAAATTCAGGCCCTCTGAATTGTTGACTGAGCCGCAAGCGAGTTTGGGTGTATTTGTATTTTGTGCGGATACAGAAGAACGTGCAAGTGAAATGCAGGCAGTAATGGATTATCGTTTCCTGGCGATTGAAAAAGGATTGCGTGATGAAGCGCCATCGTATGAATCGGTAAAATCCAATCAGTATTCGCGCGAAGAATTAGCCCGGATAACGTTTAACCGGATGCGCATGGTTACCGGTACCTCCGATGTAGTGAAAGAGAAACTTACCGATCTGGCCGGAAGATTTCGGGTGGATGAAATCGTGATCGCCACATTTGCCGATACGCAGGAAGACCGGCTCCGGTCGTATGAATTACTGGCCCAGGCTTTTGAAATTGGCAGAACTGCAGTACCTGCATAAAAAAATATCCGGTCTAGATACTGACCGGATATTTATAAATCCTCATTCAATTTTATCAAACACTAAAAATCGCACGAGGTACAATCAACTTCCTCAAATCTCCACACCTGTGGATTGGGTTAGTGCTGTTGATTTTGATAAAACTTGTTTGGGACTAGACATTTGTACCTCCTTTCTTTTAGTGAAACATAAGCAAGGGCCTGTGTTCAAGTAACTTATGAATCATTAACCCTGCCGGCAGCGTCTGCAGCCAAAAATCAAACGCAAGAGCCCTTAAAATCGTTTACTCTGTGCGAAGAATTTTCCAACTTGAGGCTAAATACTTTGTCAGTGTTTCCACTTAGACTTCTTTGCGTGTTTGGATTACTTGGCTGGGCATTTGTGTCCTGTAAGACAACATCCGTACAAACGCAACCGGAGAAAAAGGATCCTGTAGAAGGAATGGTTTTCCTCACCTTTGTAATGCGGATGGATAGCGTTTCCCAAAAAACAGTAGAATTGGTTGGGAAGACAATTATTCATCAGAAATTGAAATCTGACCCTCAAAATTCCAAAGCTTCAAGCAAAGTTTGGGTCAATCAGTTAACACGTACGGGGGAAAAACTTTCCGCTGTAGCGCTCGACCATCCATTATTTAAAAGAGTAGAATTCGCCAATGACCAGGGCCAGTTCGAATCGAAAGAAATAACACTTCAGGATGCTGAGTTTTTTGCGCGGGTCACTCTTTTTGCCCAAACGGAATATATTCAGGTTGAGGAGGAGCTGATGGGCAAGATTACCTATTCTGCAAAATTCAAATTACGGGATTAATGAAAATTCTATACGCCTTTACATTTTGCATCGTGATCGGTTCAACCCTCCATGCCCAGACTTTTGAAGTTGATACGGTGATGAAGAATGGAACCATCGCAGAGCGGATTAACCTGGTTTTTATGGGGGATGGTTACACGGCTGGTGAACAGGAAAAATTCATTACGGATGTAAATGATATTCTGAATGGAATGTTCTCTCAATCTCCGTTCAAGGAGTATAAAAACTATTTTAACGCGTATGCCATTAAAGTAATATCGTTGGAATCGGGTGCTAACCATCCAAAAAATACGTCTGATTCGGATTGTACAACCCCTGTTGTGGTTGTGAACAACTATTTTGGATCAACATTCGATTATCAAGGAATCCACCGGCTGCTCTATCCAACAAATTTGTCAAAAGTTATCAATGTACTGTCGGCCAACTTCCCATTGTACGATCAGGCTTTTGTTGCCGTTAATTCTCCATACTATGGCGGGGCAGGAGGGTTTGTTGCCACGTGTTCCGATAATGTGAACGGAGTAGACGTGGCTATCCATGAAATAGGTCATTCATTTGCGGGGTTGGCCGATGAATACTGGGCGGGCGCTTCCTTCGCAGCCGAAAAACCTAACATGACAAAGCAAACTGATCCTGGTCTGGTGAAATGGAAAAATTGGATGGGTGTGAGTGGCGTGGGCATTTATAGTCATTCGGGTGATGCAAGTTGGAAGAAGCCTCATCAGAATTGTAAGATGGGAGTGCTAAATGTTCCCTTTTGCAAAGTATGTTCCGAAACTTTTGTTGAACGCTTCCATTTGTTTGTTCAGCCTTTAAGTGGATTTGAACCAACTGACACGGAATTCAATATTGATCCAGAAGTTGAGCAAGATTTGAATTTTTCGCTGGTACTTACACCTCCCGATCCAAATACGTTAAAGATTACCTGGCAAAAAGATGAGGCTGGTATTGCAAAAAATACAGAGTCTGTAACCATAGCCTCATCCGGATTCGAGACCTCAACTCTTATTCGGGCGACTGTATCTGATACAACAGCGTTAACGCGTGCTGAATCGCATACGATAAATCATTTGTATGTGGTGGAATGGGAAGTTACTAAAAGTGTAGTGGTTACAGGTTCAGAAGTTTCGACTAAGGCGCGAACATACAATCTGTCGGTTTATCCTAATCCGGCCGAGGGTGCTTTGAAATTTTCGTATCAATTAAGCAAGCCCGGCCATGTGCGGGTGTCTCTTCTTAATGGTAACGGGCAAACACTTGTAACGCTGGTAGAGGCAGCCCAACAAAACGGAGCATATGAGCATACCTTTGAACGCAATAAATTGAATATCCCGAAAGGGGTTTATACCATCCAATTTAATTTTGGAAAAACAACCATACCGGTAAAGGTTATCCTCCAATAAGAATTATGCTGCCTGGAGCTCATAAACATGACTTTGTTTCATGTTTCTGAGATTGTCTTTTATTTTTTGGATTTCCTTAAACTGTTTTTCAACATCTTTTAATGCTGCATCAGGAAGAAAGCTCAGGATCAAGGCTGTTCGATAGTTCTTGAGAGCCTCTTCTTCAAGTTCTTCACATGCACTAAACACCCCGTTTTCTGTGTTGAAGCTAAACAGATCTCTTACCTTTGCCCAACTTACGCTCAGGAAGCTGTCGCTATTCTTAATCGTCTGTAATCCATAGGCTAATACCCACCGTTTGAGATCAGCATTAAGCTGTTGCGCTTGGAAGGCATAATTCATAAAAACAATTTTGAGATGAATGTTTTTAACCTTGTCTGCCGCAGCAGTATATCGTGCGGATCGTCTGCTGTTGATTTCTGTAAGCTTAGAGAAGGCAAACGTGGCTTTGGTAATGTCTTCCATAAATTATAACGGGTTTGACCGGAGCTTCTAGAAAATCTATGCCATGAATTTCATCATGAGAATTGGTTCTTTGGATTGATTAGTTGGCTAGATAATCTGTAGATTTTTTTCTACATGGGTAATGTTGCTGTTATGATTTTACACAGTTGAATTGCCTTAAAAGCAGTTAAGTGGTCGCTATAAATATGCTTGTCCACATAAAATTTTCCGTACTTCGGTAAACTTTTTAACCAAAGCAAGTATGAAAAAAACAATTGGATCATTGATTTTTTGTGTGCTCACGGTTGGCGCGTTCGCTCAAACCACACAAGGAACTATTTCTCTAGGTGGGGCATTGGGGATCTCATCGAATACCTCACAAACAACGGGTGGAGAATCAAAATCCACTACGGTATTCATTATGCCAAGTGCCGGATATTTTTTAGCGGATGGAATGGAATTGGGACTTGATGTCGCGTTTACAAAAGAAAATGATGAATTTGATGGTGATGATGCTGGGTCGATAAGTGAAACTGCCCTGGGGCCATATTTCAAGTACTACATGTTTACCGCTAACGAAGATTTTGCTTTTACCCTGAATGCCTCTTTATTGTTTGGGTTTTCAAAAAATTCACCGCCAGCGGATGGCGATGATGTGAAAGGCAAAAGCTTTCAGTTTGCAATTTCACCTGGGTTCTCTTATTTCTTCACAGATAAAATCGGTCTTGATTTTCAGTTACAAGGTATCACCTTTCGCAAGGAAGACCCTAACACCGATTCAGATGCCGATGACGATGAAGAAAGCAGTTTTATTTTTGGCGTAGCATCATTCAACCCATCGCTTGGTTTTAAATATTACTTTGCACGATAAACTGAATTGACTTTTATAACACGAGCTCCTGGGATTGCCCGGGAGCTTTTTATTTGATCCCCATAACTCTGAAGGGCAGGGTGAGAATGGCGCCAATCAGTTTGATGACCGCCTCTAGGGTAAAGCCAACAATTCGGAAGGGCAATAGGATAAGCCAGACAAGCGGGAAAAACACAAGCATAACAATCGCAAGCGGCCAGCAAAGCACCAGCAGCAGGCACCAAAGGATTAATCCAACAAATATTCTCATGACAAATTGCTTTGCAAAACGTTCGCCATTCTAAAAAATGCGGTTCACGCTTAAATTATAAGAGTTCAGGGAAGGGGAATGATCAAAGCTGAACACTGTACTGATCAAAAGTGTACAGTTTTCTGGTAGCAATGTGCACTTATTTAAATAACGCTTTGCGTTTATTTAAGTTCTGACAGGATTAGTTTTTTCTGGTTTAATGTGTTCTTCATTGCTTTTTCCCTGACTATGGGGTCATGGCTATGTATTAAGTCAAAATATTCAGTAGGTACAACTTGCCAGGATAATCCGTATTTATCTTTGCACCATCCACAGGAGCCTTCAGCACCACCATTTTTAGTAAGCGCTTCCCAATAATAATCCGTTTCAGCCTGGTCTTTTGTATTGATAACAAAGGAAACTGCTTCATTAAATTTGAATAGCGGGCCTGCCGCTAATATGCTAAACTCCATTCCCGCTATTTCAATGACAGCTGTTTCTATGCCTGCTTCATTCCCGCTTTCATCACTGCCGAACTTGCGAAAATCTTTCAGCCTGCCGCCTTTAAAAATGGATAAATAATAATTGGCTACAGCTTTAGCATCTTTCTCTACCCATAAGTAGGGGGTAATTTTTTGGGTAATCATATTTTTAATGTTTTAGTAAATCAGTCGAAAATTTTATGCCGAACGTGTCACTAAAGCTACTCATGACGTATAGCTTTTGTTATGGGCTGGGCGGTCTGTCTTAAATTTATTATCAGTTGACGTGTCCTTTGGAATTACTTGCTGCAAGTTTCTCCCATTCGTCTTCTAGTCCAATTTCAAATTCTTCTTTAAATCTTTGATTTACAATTTTTTTTGTTGTCCAGTTAACTACAGAGATCAAAAGACAGCCAATTGCCAAAAATCCGTTTATGATCAAAAGGGATGATATTTTAAACCCAGATTTGTAACTAAATACAATTAAAAATGTATTGAGTCCCACGAATGCCAGACTGATAAAGACTATGAATAAGTTTCTCGTGAACTTTGTCCAGCCTAAAGCATATGAGACCTCGGTAGAGTCATTGTCTAATTGGTTATATTCTCCTTTTATTACTATGACTTTGACATGTTGCCAAAATGAATTCCTTGTCAATTCAAAAGTTCTGTCGTCATATTCTCCACAGAAAGGTGTTCCAGAAGAATTATAAGGAGTAATAAAATAGAAGTCCTTTTCTTTAGACGTCAACTCAGTCAGACGTTTTTTAAATTCTGTCTTGTTTAAGTTTGATTTCATTGTCTTGGTTGTCCGGCCGCCTTGCCCATAACGGTCGTGTTTATAACGTTGTGTTGTTAAAAATAATAAACATAAGACCGATAACACAACCTGTCTACCGAAGCTGAAAGCGTAGGTAGATGGTTTAAACACTTTGTTGGCAGTAGTTTATTTATTTGAGAACAATCTTAACTTCTTCCGTGTTCTGATGAATGATCTTTTTAGTCACTGCATTTATAATTATAAGCTCTTTTAAAAATTCTTTATTTCTATTTTGATTTTTGTCAAGTTTTGAAGCATGCCAGTAAATTGAATCATCAAGTAAATTATATACGGGGTACAGAAGAATTTGATTGTCGTCAGTCTTAATAGTAAATTTCGGCTCCGATATTTTTTTAGCTTCCTCTCGCGAAATTATTTTGGTATTTAGTGCTCTATTATTTGCTAGCTCTAATGTTTTAAAATCAGGCTGCTCCATCACATTTAAAGCTGAATCAAAATCAATGAATACATGAAGTGTAGAATAAGTTCTTGTTGAATCCTCGATAAAAAGATTTTCATTTCCAATCTTTAAACCTTGGTAAAAAACTCTATACACCTCTATTCTAAATTTATTGGTGTATGTTGTATCTAATAATTTATTAACATCTAAGTTTGGATTAGAATAATCTATTACGCTAAAATGTATGCCGTTGTTATCATAGTGTCGTATGGATTCAAGAAATTTTTCTGAAGAATTGGAAATTACAATGCTGTCCGCTAACTCTAAAGCCTTTCGTGCGTTTGAATTTTGAGCATACCCAATGGAGAATATGAAAATATGGAATACTATAAATGTAGAAAATCTCATGCTTTCTATTTAATTACCGCCAACACCCGAATATATGTATTACGCATATTTCCATTATATCAGGTGGTAAATAAAATTACTGAAATTTGAATGGAAACTCGGATCAAGGCAATTATTAGCCATATCCGTCTACAAACGATTATAAACGTTTGTAATCATTTGTAAACCCTTTAGTCCCGCTAGGCTTACTATCCCGCAATCAAAAATCTACCATTAGGTTTGTTGTTTATCTACCCACTCCGGGCTTGATAGATGGCTTTTAATGCCAGCTACATCGCCCCGCGCAGTAACCAACGCGCCCCGTTTAGAGTTTGCTGCCAGAAAGTCTTTTTGAAACCAGTTTGCCTTACGCTTTTCCATGGGCAATTCAAGTTCATCGCCTGGACAAATATAGGCCACCGTTGCTTCGCCCAACGTTTTCATCAGCCCGAACCGGGAAATGTCGGCCATGTCAATATTCTTCAGTTGGTCATCGGTTAACGCATGCAGCATAGCAGCTTCCACTCCTTGAATAGGTTTAATTTTATAATCCGGCAGCTTGCGTACAGCCTCCTGATCAAGCGAAAGTTGATATCGTCTGAAATCAAGGCCATCAATTAGTCCGCTGCGGAGCATATCAACCTGCATTTCACTGGCATCTTTACTGGCTTCCGCCATTACATATTTCAACCAAAAAATGGAATCCAGCCCTTTTGGATTTTTAGTCGCTGCGGCATCGATAAACCGCAATACAGAACCCGTTCCAAAACTAAAGACCGTTAACTCGTTTTGTTTATATTTTCCTTTCCCATCGTAATGCAAAGCTTCCAGCACGGCTGCCATTACCGGATTGTTGAACGTGGTTGTGCCGCCATCCACAAAACGTTCAAAAGGAGTGAAGTATGTTGGCGCTGACATGGTTGACTCCATAACGGCCCTTAGCAAAACATGTTGATACGTTCCTTTCACTTCTTCCCCATGATTAAAACATGTAAAGAAGGTTTCTTCCCCGGCAGCCAGATCTTTAGCGGTGAAGAGCATATCAAGCCCTGTGCTGGCATTCAATTCTTTTAATGTTTGATTGCCGACAATTTCTTTTGTGAGCTTCCTGAAATTCTTTTTATCGTAAGCTGGCGGATTGTAAATCCGGTGCGCCAGCCAGGATCGTTTTGTAAATACTTTGGCAACCAGACTATTATAGTAGTCTTCAATTTCAATCGCTGATTTTTTGTTCAGGATTAAACTGCTGATGAGGCCACCTGTGGAGGTTCCTGCAACCATATCGCACCATTCATAACACGGGCTCCCGGCAAGAAGCTCAAGATGTTTCAGCAGCTGTAGCGTAAAGATGCCGCGCATCCCGCCTCCGTCAACACTCAGGATAATTTTGTTCTGCGGGGGTATACCCAGGTTGGTGCGGGCGGTTTCTCGGAATGTAGCCATAGCGGGTGGGGCGTTAAGTAAGATACCCATTTATGCTGCCCCATGCCACAATTGTAGAGAGAAATCTACTTAAGGGAGGTTTTCCATGGAGATTATGCAGTTTTTTCACCGGACTAATTATTGATGCTGGTTTGCTAACCAAATTTTAAACAACATATGAAAAATCGAATTCTCAGAGCTTCTCTTGCATCATTATTGGGATTGATGCTATCCATCGGACTATACGCACAGGAATCTGATCGGGTCTGGAGCATAGGTCCCGAAGTGGGTGCAGCATTCTCGAATCACGGTAAGGATGCTGACGATTCAGAATATAAATCAGGGCTGGTGGCCGGTGGATTTGTCAACTATAGCATTCGTAATACCTATGGATTTACAGCTAAAGTCCTGTTTAACCAAAAAGGTGCAAAATCAGAAGATGGTGACTTCAAAGAAAGACTGAACTACATTGAAGTACCGGTGCTTGCCCGTGTGTACTTCAACCGCGAGGGAACTGTTAGGCCCAATGTGTTTGTCGGCCCTTCATTTGCGTTCTTAACAGGTGCTCAATGGAAGGTAGGGGATGATGATTACGAGAATGTAGAGGATATTGAAGGGATTGACCTTTTTGATGATATTGATAGCTATAAAGATGTTTACAATACATTTGATTTTGGGATGAGTCTCGGTTTGGGTCTCAATATTAAAGTAGGCCCCGAAATGTATTTTATCATTGATGCACGCTATACGTATGGCCTTTCTGAGGTATATAAAAATGCTGATGGTAATTCAAACAATCAGAATGCGACCGTTACAGCCGGTTTATCGTTTGGTATCGGCAACTGATCTGCCCAAGAGAAGTTAAAGCATAAAAAAAAGAGTCCCGCATAGCAGGACTCTTTTTTAATTTAAGCCTTATTTTTTTTGTTAAGGATTTTGTGGCTTCATGTCCAGTGCGAAATCACGCGCGGTTTTGGCCGTCATAATATCCATAAAGTTTAACGCTCCGTTTGAGCCTCCGCCACCGCCCGTTTGAATTTGCGGCACAATGGCACCGGTATACTTACTGAAGGCATCGGCCCAAACTTTTTGAACTTCAATCTGGGCATTCAGCTTCATCTCCAGGGCACCGTCAGCTTTCATGATCTTCATACGGGCATATGCCTGGGCATCCGCAAGCTCCTTGATCTTTTTAGCCTCCAGGATTGAACCTTCATAGGCAATCTTTTGCTGGAGCCTGTCTTGTTCAGCAATCTTCACCTTAGTTTCGGCTTCCACCACCTGGCGGGTTTGCTCTTGCTTTTGCTGATATTCAATCTCAACAAGCGCCTGTTCACCTTTCGCTTTGGCCGTTAACGTCTGCTGTTGGGCGGTCATCAATTCTTGTTTCGAGATGGCAGATTTGGTTGCCGCATCAATGATCTTGGTCAACTTCTGATCAACCTGTTCTTCATAGTCAACATCCGTAATGGCTGCATCAGCAACTGTAATCCCGTATTCTTTGATCGATGAAAGCTTGCGTTTAGGGGCGGCAGATTTTTTGTCATACTGAATTTCAGTCTGGTAAATCCGTTTCTTTTCCTGTTCCAATGAATCATACACAATATTCTCTTCGGTCTTCAGTAGATAAACACCTTCCTTTAGCTGATCCATAAAATCCTGCGCCATCTGCGCCCGGCCACCACCATAGTGCTTTTCACTGCTCATCAACTGGGCAGACGACTGCAAACACTCTTTTGTATACGGAGCTAAACGTTTAATAACAAGCGACTGTGGCGTACGGTGCGTGTTGTGAATCAGGATCATCTCCTTTTCGTCTGACGGCAGAATGAACTGCGTGATACCCTTTACATTCGCGGTGGTAGCGTCACTGAAACGGATCATGATCTGTCCTACCTCAATACCATTGTCCTCCAGGTTAAATTCAGCAGCTTCCTGCTGATACGTTACCGAGATCTGGTTAGGCCATTCTTTTTCCTTAGCAAAGAAGCCGGCATAAAATATTCCGGGCGCAAACTGAACGATCTGTTCACCGTTCGTCCGTTCTACAACGGTCCGGTTTCCTGCATCGTTCCAGGAAAAGGGGTTGACGATAAGGAAGAGCACGAACGCCATAATGGCCAGCACTCCCGTAATAATTCTTTTTTTGTTCATACTTGAAAAAAATGATTGGTTGTTTTCCATGATTAATTGTTTGGGTTAGGGTTGTTTTTTTTGTTTGAGAAATAGTCGGTCAGCAGCAGCACCACTACGTAGGCTACTATGCCGAACACAGTCAGAAACCCGACTGCAATCGCTAGTCTGATCATACTTGTTTGTTTTTTGTTTTGTGAATGTGAAAAATTTTGAAAGCCTGGGGGCTTCTTTTAAAATGACAACGCAAGATGTTGTATCACATGGGAGTAAGAGATTTTTGCACATTCATGGCTCAGTAACTCCGAAGGAAACCAATAAATAAATAATTTTTTTTCGCAACCTTTTTAGCGCGAATGCTGGTCAGTAAGGGCCTTTTTAAAGGTTTTTTGCTACACGGTTGCAATCGCGAATTTTGTCGGATGACTGAGTTTGTAGTCTTTTTTCTGCTGGTCTATTTTATAGCGTTTGTTCACATATCCCTTTGTGTATTGCGTAACCCGGGCTTCAAATTCAATCATCGTTCCTTCTCTCACATGTGCGGCTCCAAAGCTTTTCGTAAAATTGAACCACAGATGATCAGCAACTAACGTTCCGTGTTCCAGATCAATGATATCCTTTAGAAGAATCGTTTCCTGACGATAGCCCTTAAAGCCGGTTTTCCGGCCGATGCGAACAAAAAGCCCCCTGAATTTTTTCCGGTTCCCAAGCTCTTTTTTAAGGTGGGTGCGCATATCAACTAATAATTTAGTTATATTGATTTAAAATCATCTCAAAAGTATGAGAAAGTGGCTTATTTTTCTGATTGTATGCATGTCATGTTCTTCGAAGGAGGAAACACCTCAACAGTCGGTTGCTGTTGAAGCACCGGAGCAGGAAGAATGGATTGTATATGAAGGGGTAGTACGCTCTGAAGCCGGAAATGATATTAAAATACAGCTTTCGCTTTTGCAGAATTCTGTAGGAATGGAGTCGGAGTACAAAACAGAGGAGGAACTTATCGTTTCGAAATATGAAGGATTGTTAACTCATCGCTGGGGAAAATATTCAATCCTGTACGGATCCGGGAGTAACGTATTAATTACCTTAAACGAAAGTATAGGAAAATCGCTGGGCGGTGAACCGGGGAAAGGTTATGCGCTTAGTCCTCAGGCTCCCGAAGCGGAGATTTTAGAGAAAGGTAAAATCGGAAGGCTTACGTTTAAAAGCGGCCGCAATAGTGATGAACTTATTTTGGTGGATGAAGATTCTAATCCGGTTGCAGAAGATGGCCGCTATACGTTAAAGAAGCGCTCCATACTTTTTACCGTGGAAGGGTTTGTGACCTTCGAACCAAATTCAACAGATTTTTTCGAATTCAACACCCGTGACGATTGGAATGTTGCTAAAGCGGGAAGTTATGGAGAGGTTCAGGAAAAGTATACGGAACTGGCCACCGAAAAACATGAAGGCATCTATTTAAAAGCCATAGCTTTTTATGTGGAAGATGTTGACTCAACCGGAGTAAATGTTCGTAATCTGGTTATCAAGAAAGTTATCGCCATGAAACCGCATCAGGAATTCATGGCTTCGCGATAAAACTATTTTGTACCTAGTGCATAGATTTTCCCGTCAAACGCGCAGATGTAAAGTTCGTTTTTCGGATCCACACCAAAAGATGCAATGTTCAGATCACTTTCTGAAAGAAGTGTATTGATGGGATTGGCTGAATCAGAAACATCCAGTGCCCAGATTTTTCCGCTGCCGTAATCTGCATAAATGTATTTTCCTTTTAATTCAGGCAGGGAAGGACCACGATACACAAATCCACCCGTTACAGAAACGCCCTCGCTGCGCGGATACTCCCAAACCGGCAGCTTTAATCCCTGTTGATTACAGTTTCGTCTAGGTTCGTAGCAATGTTTTCCTTCCATGGTATTCCAGCCGTAATTACCGCCCTTTTCAATGATGTCTATTTCTTCATACGCATTTTGACCAACATCGCCTGTCCACAGCTTTTTGGTAACGGGGTCGAAGCTTAACCGCCAGGGATTACGTAAACCATAAGCATAAATTTCATCTTTGTAGCCTGATTTATTTCCGACAAACGGATTGTCGGAGGGGATGCCATATTTCTTTCCGTTCTCTTGCTTGTTTACATCAATCCTCAGAATTGTAGCTAATAGTGTTTTAAGATTTTGGCCGTGGCCTTGCGGATCACCACCGGAGCCACCATCTCCCACAGCGATGTACAGGTAGCCATCGGGTCCAAATGAAACCTGGCCCCCATTGTGATTGGAGTAAGGTTGTGAAAATGTAAGAATAACTTCTTCACTGGCCGGATCGGCCGCATCGGCATTGGATGAAACTTTAAACCGCGAAATAACAGTTCGGTCAGGATTGTTTGCCGTATAGTTAACGTAGAAGTACCCATTGGATTTGTATTGCGGATGAAAAGCAAGGCCAAGTAATCCTTCTTCGTTGCCACTGTCTTCTACCTTTTCCCGGATATCCAGAAAAGCTTTCTTGGAAGGTGTTCCGGATTCATTTTTAAAAACTGAAATAATGCCTTCCTGCTCCACCACAAACAACCGGTTCGAGTTATCATTTGAATGTTGCAAGTCAACAGGGCGGGTGAATGAAAGTTTTGGGAAAGCCTGTTTAATCTCATACCCTGTGATTGATCGCTCCTTTCCATTAGAAGGCGTGCATGACTCTAAGCAAAAGAAGACAAGGATCCATACCGTAAACAAGGCGAAGAGTTTCATAGGAGAATTTATGAATGTGCACAAAACAAAAAATCGCGGCTTTTGACCACGATTTAAAGTTACTGTATGTTTTGGATTATTAATCGCGATACATCACGGCCTTGATAGCTTTCACGGTTTTCTCCACGTTTGGCAAAATAGCCTGGATCAATGTTGGGGCATAGGGCAGGGGAACATCTGCATTGGTGATGCGCTGAATTGGAGCATCCAGGTAATCGAATGCATGCTTTTGTACATGATAGGTAATTTCAGTAGAGATTGAAGCCAGTGGCCAGGCTTCCTCTACAATCACCAACCGATTTGTTTTCTTAACAGATTCAACTACCGTTGCATAGTCAATCGGACGCACGCTTCTTAAGTCAATTACTTCACACGAGATGTTTTCTTTTTCAAGTTCAGCTGCAGCGGCCAGTGCTACTTTCATGATCTTACCAAAAGAAACAATGGTCACATCGGTTCCGGCACGTTTCACGTCAGCCGATCCGATAGGAATTAAGTATTCTTCTAAAGGAACCTCACCCTTTTCGCCATACATCAGCTCACTTTCCATAAAGATTACTGGATCGTTATCGCGAATCGAGGTCTTTAAAAGACCCTTTGCATCGTATGGGTTAGAAGGCACAACTACTTTCAAGCCCGGAGTATTGGCATACCAGTTTTCAAAATTCTGGGAGTGCTGGGCGCCAAGCTGCCCCGCATTGCCGGTAGGTCCACGGAAAACCATCGGACAACCGTATTGCCCGGCAGACATTGACAGCATTTTTGCAGCTGAGTTAATAATCGGGTCAATCGCTACGAGCGAAAAATTAAAGGTCATGAATTCGATAATGGGGCGGAGGCCGTTCATGGCAGCGCCTACACCAATCCCTGCGAAGCCCAGTTCGGCAATCGGGGTATCAATTACCCGTTCAGGCCCAAACTCGTCCAGCATGCCCTGGCTGACCTTGTAGGCACCGTTATATTCGGCTACCTCTTCGCCCATCAGGAATACTTTAGGGTCTCTGCGCATTTCTTCGGTCATGGCTTCGCGAAGGGCTTCTCTGAACTGGATTTCTCTCATAATCTTGAATATTTGCCCTACAATCGGGCACGCAAAAATAACGTCTGTTAGGCGTTCGGCAAAATTAAATTCACGGGAGAAATAGATTAAAACGTCATTATAAAAGCCCTTTAAGTGCGTGGCCAGGGGACACGAAAACGCACAGGTAATAAAAAAGCCCTGGCGATTTCGCCAGGGCTTTTTTTATCCAATGATTGTTCGAATTATTTCAGTGCGTTGCGGAATGATTCGTTAGTCTGGTAAGCTGAGAACTCAAGGTCAGACAAAGCTGCTTCTTTGATAGAAGGATCTGCTTTAGCTGCGCTGGTCAGGTTGCTTACTACACCACTTTCGTTCTTCAAACGAGCAGAAGCAATAGCTGCACCATAATATGCCCAGGCATGGTTAGGGTTCAGTTTGGTAGCTTCGTTGAAAGAAGTTAATGCGTTCTGGTAGTCTTTGTTCAATACTTGTGCAAGACCTTTGTTATACAGGTTATCCGCAGTGTTGGCAGCAGCAGCTTCTGAGCTTACAGCAGCGCTGTATTTCGCCATCACGATTTCAGCAGAACCTTTTACACCGTTAAGACCGGCTGCGTTGTCACCGCTCAAGCCAGAAGCTTTAACAGCGTGATCGTAAGCTGCACGTGCATTGCCTTTCAACATCTCTACAGAAGCAAGGTTAGCGTGTACTTCAGGAGACTCCTGAATCTTGGCAGCTACATCAAGCTGAGCTTTTGCTTTGTCAGCAAGTGCTGCAGCGTTTGAAGGGTTTTCAATTGCCTGAGCAATGTAAACTGCGCCTAAGTTGTTATACGCAACCCAGCTATTTGTTCCTTTTTTAGTAGCGGCTGTGTAGATCGCTGCTTTTTCATCCAATGAAGGAGTTAACGTAGCAGAGTACAATAATTCTTCCAATGTCAATGTATCGGCAGAAAGTGAACCTGACGCTACTTGCTTAGACAATACAGCGATTTCAGCGTCTGTTTTCTTGTCTTTCAATGTCAAGATTTCAGTTTTAGCTGTTCTTAACTTAGGATATACATCTTTGAAAACTTTCTTGTAAGTAGAAAGCTTCTTCATTTGCTTTTCCTGATCTTCGAATGAACCACCACCGTTGATGATGTTCATGTACTCAGACTTCTGCTCAGAGGTAATGCCTTCGTAAGAAGCCAATGCATTCTTGAAACCGCTCCAGTCTTGCACAACTGGCTTCAGGATAAACTGGATTGAATCAGCTTTTCCTTTGTAGTCGTACTTCTTCATTTGTGCGCGGTAGTATTTTTCAATCGCAGCAGCACGATCCGGAGAAAGTTTGCTGTTGATACGCTCAGCACCTTCTGGGGAGTGTGTACCGGTGATAGTTACTGTACGGGTTACATTTTTCGCAGCGATGAATGCATCAAGTTGCTTTCCTTTTGCGCTTTTAGTTTCAGATGTTCTGAGAACTGATCTTCCTTGTTCGAAAATGAAATCAGGAATTACAACTGGAACAAGTTCTTCCTGGTTGTTATAGCCATGTCCAGCGAATGCTGCGTAAGAAACGGGCTTCACCAAACGTGATGTTGTGATGATACCGGTTGCCACCTGCATGCGTGGAGTTACTTTTGATTTTGAGCCTTTTGTAGCTACACCTTCAACTTCCAGAACACCTACTTTCATAGCGTTCTCGTAAGGGAAAGAGAATTTTTTAGTCAATGTAGGCTGTTCAGTAGCAGCGTTTGGATAATCTTCTGCCTTAAACGCTACCGGATCGAGTGCTTTTTCCTGCTCACCATACTTATAGAAAGAGTTAACCGTGTATACGGTGCCTTTCTTCAGCATTTTAACCGGAAGGGTAGCTGACATTTCGTATGCTACTGTATCGTTATGGAGTTCGAGTGGGTTTGGCGTAACAGTCAAATTCTGTTCTTTGGCCATTTTAACCATTTTTGGCAAGGTACAACCGGCCATTACAAGGGCTCCAGCGACCAGAAATACATAAACTAATTTTCTCATTGGATTTTAATTTGGTTGACTTTAATTGGAGGTAGTAAAACTACGTTTATATCATTTTTTTTGCAATTATAGTCAAAAAATAAAGATTTTGACCTGAGGTTAAGGTTTAGGCGAACCTTATATTTGTAAACGTACGTTTAGGTCGGTGAACTACCGTATTTTAAGATGGGAGGGTGTAAATACTGTGAAAATGATAGATAAAATCCAGTTTTTCTTTGAACGAAATGCTTTTGGCGTGTGTAACCGGCTCGGTGAGCTGATGGGTATCGCCACATCAAACATCCGGCTGTTTTTTATCTATGCTTCTTTTCTTACGCTCGGTTCGCCCGTACTGGTCTACCTGGCGCTGGCGTTCGTCATGAACATCCGTAAGTATCTGCGCAAGCGCAACCCAATCTGGGATTATTAATCGACTTCTATCCGCTTCTTTCCGAGAATAAAATGATCCCAAAGGATGGATCCTGAGTATATATTACGTGAAGTGAACGGATATTTCTTAAGCGCATTCCGCTTCTTTCTGTTCTTCGAAAGTTTTTTACCAAAGTGATAGTGCGCGCGTACCACCGCCCGGGCATCACCTGCTTTTCCGGATACCAAAAACTTCATGGCGGCCGCATAGTCCAGCACGATTCTTAATGGGAACTTCCAAAGCAAATTCCCTAAACTCCAATGCTTGTAAACCAAACTTAGGCCATTCCGGAAATTGTAATACGTTTTACGCGGGTTGGATTTTGCCAATGTTCCACCACCTACATGATAGACCAAACTGGTTCCGCAATAAAAAACCTTGAATCCTGCACGCTGAATTTTCCAACACAGGTCAATCTCTTCCATGTGCGCGAAGAAATCTTCGTCAAGGCCGCCTAGCTCGTGGTATACTTTTGAACGGATTACCAGGCAAGCGCCCGTTGCCCAAAAAACTTCCCGCGTATCGTTATACTGACCGTTATCTTTTTCAGTTACATCAAACACCCGACCCCGGCAAAACGGATACCCCAATGAATCAATATAGCCACCCGCTGCACCTGCATACTCAAACTTTTGCTTTTCGTTATAGGCAAGAATTTTAGGTTGAGCTGCTGCAATACCTGCATTGTTGTTAAGCAGATCAATGATGGGAGTAAGCCATTCTGCTGTTACCTCAACGTCAGAGTTGAGCAATACATAGTATTCAGCATTAACCTGTTTTAGCGCCCGGTTATAACCACCGCAAAAACCATAGTTGTTACCGAGTTGAATCAACTCAACGGTTGGAAACTTCTGCCTGAGAACCTCAACGGAAAGGTCCGTTGAGCCATTATCCGCTACAATGATTTTCGCATCCGCGGAATGTTGCAGTACTGATGGTAAAAACTCCCGAAGAAATTTTTCCCCATTATAATTCAGAATAACAATAGCGGTTGTTGCCAAGTGAGGGGATTGATAAAATTTTAAAACCTCAAAATCTTGAATCTTAAATCTAAAATTTTACTGCCCCATCAAACTACCCAAGTCCATACCCGGAATATTAGGAATCAATCCATCGGTAGCTTTACGCATCTCTTCTTTGGCCACATCTTCCGCTTCGGCAGATGCTTTGTTTACAGCCGCTACTACGAGATCTTGAATCAGCACTTTGTCGTCAGCCTTTAGAATGGTTGGATCAATATCAAGGGAAATGAGTTGCTTCTTGCCGTTTACTGTGGCCTTAACCATTCCGCCACCGGATTCACCGTGAGCAGATACATTAACCAGGTTATCTTGGGCTTGTTTAATCCGTGCTTGCACCTCTTTCATCTTGCCCATCATTTTCATCATGTCGAACATATGCGTGATTTTAATTGAACGAGGCGCAAGTTACGCTTTATGACTTATTTTTTACGAAGCAACATTACTGAGCCATCCCGCTTGTAGGTTTTGCCTGTTTTATCTTTCAGGGTTGCGGTAAATGTGTAAGTTCCTTCCGGCTGCGGCTGACCATTAAACTCTCCATTCCAGCCTTTCTGAAGGTTGGTAGTTGAAAAAATCATCTCACCCCAACGATTGAAAATTTTCATTTCAAAGCTGATGATAAATTCCTCTGTGACGAAGACCTTGAAAAGTTCATTCTCAGCGGGGCCTTGCGCATCGGGGGTAAAAGCTTTCGGATAGGCAAAACGCAAACTCCGGATAGCGGTCACTTCATTGGAAACAGATTCATCGTTAATCCCATCATTTGGAAGTGCGCGGACGATATAATAATAGCCTTGGTCGGTAAGGTCTGCATCGGTAAAGGTTGTTGAACCTCCAACTTGAAAGGTTTCAAGCAACGTTTTACTTAAATCGTACTTATCGAGTTCATAATGGTTAACGCCAGCAATCCAACCGCTATAAGGAGTCCACGTAAGAACGATCGTGTTATCACTGGTAGTGCTGAAGCTAAGAATAATGGGACAAGTCAAAATTCCTGGGTCGCTGGTATTACCACAAACATCGATGTAATCCACCCGATAACAATGTTGGTTGCTAAGTTGATATTCGGAATCCGAAAATGTTGTTGACAGAACTCCGCCTATCAATGGATTAAACGATCCTCCGTTCGACCGCCTGAAGATCGAGTAGGTCTCTGCCTGAAAAACTCCGTCTGGCTGCCAGATTAACTCAACATCCGTTCCAGTAACAACACTTGTTACATTGTCGATGGCTGAAGGAACATCGGTAGAGATAGCTGTCACGCACCGTGTTGCAGAAATACTATTGGCAGAGGCGTAATTGGATATGATCTCATAGCAATATTCAACTGTACAATCAACATCGGTATCAATAAAAGTAGTTGCTGCTGTTGTTGCCAGAAAAGTACCATCGCGATTGATCGTAAAGTTTGTGATTCCAGCCACGGACGTGTTCCAAGTCAGGTTATTGGCATTGTTCACTGCGCTCACAGCAAGGTCGGCACTGCAAATGGCTGATGAATATGTAACACTGCCCAGGCAGGGATTAATGACTCCAAGCCTGAAACAATAAAAATTGTCATCGGTATTTAAGCCGGGAACCGTAGCGGTGCTTACATCTATCAAATTTCCAAGGTTATTGAAAGCGCCTCCATTTGTACTCATCTCAAATCGGTACAATACATTTTGCCGTGTATTCATTTGAAGATCGATTACTGAACTACTGGTGATTACCAGTTGATCGATGGTTGGAATTGGAGGGGGTGCCGCTGCAACAGTTACTTGTTTGTTGGCTGGTGGCGTACAGTTGTCTGCCGCATTACTATTTTTCCCCCTGACCAAGATAGTTTTGGTACCGGCTGATCCGTACACATGGTTTACGGGAAGGGATCCCCTGGGTACTTCCACTTCGGGAGTTGCATCGGAGTAATTGATGATATAGGAATCGTAATTGGTATCGGTTACGTGAACCTGGACTTCGTTCGCTGAGCAGGTGTAAATATTAAAAGTTGGCTGGACGTTTGGGTAAACAACAATTTGAATGTCATCGTTATCCGCTCCTTGATAAAGGACTGAAAGGGTATAGGTGCCAGGTTGTGTGTAGGTATGCGTAAAAGTGTTTTGGGGCGGAGTGGGAGATCCATCGCCCCAGCTCATATCGCAGGGCTGTGAAACATCACATTTTAAAGGGAACACAAGGTCCGACCGAACAATGGTTACGGTTAAAGGCGCACAGCCACTTACATCGCTCATCTCAAATCTTCCCAGACGACTGATTTTTTGTGCCAGTCCAACGGTTGAAATACTGAAAAATAGAAGAAAAAGAACCCTGCTTTTCATTCTAACGCAAATTCGCGGATGAAGACTTCTGCTTTTTTCATGTCGTTATGGAGCACACGATCTTCTTCTATGAACGATACGCTTTCGCGGAAAGTATTGACAAAAGCGTCCAGCACAGGAGAAGTTTTTAAAGGCTTTCTGAATGTTATGGCCTGTGCCGCGGTAAGCAATTCAATCGCTAAAATTGAATAAACGTTATTGACAACACGATAGGCTTTGGTTGCCGCATTTGAACCCATGCTAACATGGTCTTCCTGCCCGTTGGATGAAACGATTGAATCCACCGATGCAGGCGTGCAAAGTTGTTTGTTCTGGCTAACCAACGAAGCGGCTGTGTATTGAGGTATCATCATGCCCGAGTTAATACCGGGATTGGCCACAAGGTAATTCGGAAGGTCACGCGAACCGCTGATGAGTTGGTATGTTCTCCGTTCTGAAATATTACCGAGTTCAGCCAGGGCAATTGCCAGAAAATCCAGCGACAAAGCCAATGGCTGGCCATGAAAGTTGCCCCCTGAAATAATTAAATCTTCTTCCGGGAAAACATTCGGGTTGTCCGTTACGCTGTTAACCTCGGTTAAAACAACATTGGTTACATGTTCGATGGCATCCAGACTTGCGCCATGTACCTGAGGAATACACCGGAAGGAATATGGATCCTGAACATGCTTCTTATTTTGTTTGATCAGCTGACTACCGATTAATAAGTTTTCAATTTCCTGCGCCACGGCAACCTGACCTTTTTGTGGCCTGATGAGGTGAACGTATTTCTTGAAAGGTTCAATGCGCCCGTCAAACGCATCCAGCGAAAGTGCGCCAATCATGTTAGCCAGCTTGATGATACGATGCGCGTGCAGCGTACACCAAACTCCATACGCATTCATAAACTGGGTTCCATTCAGTAAGGCTAATCCTTCCTTCGATTGAAGGTGGATGGAATTCCAGCCGAATTTTTTATTGAGCTCAGCTCCGGAGATAGTCTTATCAGAAACTTTAACTTCTCCCAATCCGATTAAGGGTAATGAAAGATGTGCGAGCGGAGCGAGGTCGCCCGATGCGCCCAGTGAACCCATTTCATACACTACCGGAAAGATGCTATTGTTAAAATAATCTGCTAATCGCTGAACAGTTTCAACCTGTACACCAGAGTAGCCGTAGGAGAGCGACTGAACTTTTAGAAACAACATTAACCGGACAATCTCGTCCGGAATTTCAGGGCCAGTCCCACAAGCATGTGACTTAACCAGGTTGTCCTGAAGTTTTTCCAAATCATCAGGTGAGATGTGCTTGTTGTACAATGAACCGAAACCTGTATTGATTCCGTAGATCGGTTCTTTTGCATGCTTCGCTTTATTATCCAGGTAGGCACGACAACGTTGAATTTTTTCTTTTGCGTTGGCGGAGAGCTCAAGAGTAAGGGTATTGTTAAGAATTGCCGACAGGTCTTTTAATGTCAGCATTTTTTCTGAAATGGAGTGGGTTGCCATTTATGCGTGTAATTTCTTAATGATTTGCTGAACCGTGAGTTTCTCCTGGTCACCTGTTTCCATGTTTTTAAAAGTCAGGAAACCGTTTTTAGTTTCTTCCGATCCGATCACGATCACATACGGGATCATTTTCTTATTGGCGTAATCAAGCTGTTTTTTCATTTTAGCCTGATCGGGATAAACTTCTGCTGATATTCCGGCAGCACGTAATGCGCTGAGTTCCTTTAACCCAAAGCGTTGTGTTTCTTCATCGAAGTGACAGATGAGAATTTTGGTTGAAGCCTGGGCTTCTTTTGGGAAGAGATTGAGCTCTTCCATGGCATCGAACAAACGATCGACTCCAAACGAAAACCCAACGCCTGATAAATTTTCTTTGTCACCAAATGCAGCGGTCAGGTTATCGTACCGACCACCACCACTCACGCTGCCGATGCTTACGTTATTGATTTTTACTTCAAAGATGCAACCGGTATAGTAACTCAGTCCGCGCGCAAGCGAGATGTCGAACTCAACATGCTTGTCATCGCTGTTGTAATCTCTGAGCAGTCGCAGGACAGCACTTAGTTGACTTACACCCTTGTCGCCAGCTTCAGATTTAGTGAACTGATCGTTCAGAAAAACAACTTTTTGTGAGGTTGTTCCTTCAAAATTCAGGATATCAAAAACGGTTTTTAAACTTTTCTCCGTGAAGCCTTTGCCCATCAGTTCTTCTTTCACCTTGTCTTCACCGATTTTATCGAGCTTATCAATGGCTACAAACAGCGCGGTTTGATTTTCTTTTGCCCCGGCCAGTTCAGCCAGACCTGTCAGTACACCACGGTGGTTAAGCTTGATGGTATAGTCTTCAATCTTTAAAGTTTGGAATACTTCACGGATCATGAGAATGATTTCTGCTTCGCAGGTCAAAGAATCTGTCCCAACCACATCGGCATCACACTGATAAAACTCACGGTAACGACCTTTCTGTGGACGATCTGCACGCCACACAGGTTGAATCTGGTAACGCTTGAAAGGAGTGGGGATTTCATGCTTGTTCATCACCACGTAGCGGGCAAACGGTACAGTTAAATCGTAGCGAAGACCTTTTTCGGAAATATCCTGAGTTATGAGTTTCGAATTTCGAGCCTCTAGCTTCGTGCCGTTCACATCTTTGAGAAAGTCTCCTGAGTTGAGAATTTTAAAAAGAAGCTGATCGCCTTCTTCACCATACTTTCCTGTCAACGTGGAAAGATTTTCCATCGCAGGGGTTTCCAAGGGTTGGAAACCGAATGTTTGAAATACCCGTCTGATCGTCTCCAGAATAAATTGGCGTTTTGCCATCACGGCAGGGCCAAAATCTCGTGTTCCCTTCGGTAAAGTCGGTTTCTCCATATCAGCGCAATATCATTATTTTTGGCTTGGATTCATGGATTTTAGGATATTCGGGATGATTTTTCCCGCATTGCGTATGATTTACGCGATAATGTTGCGTTTTGGATTGTAAAATCCATAAAACTTACGCATTTTTGCGCCCTCAAAATAGCAGAGTCATGGGCGTTACAAGATTGAAAAGAAAGAATCGCAAGGATAAGTCAAAGTCGGCTGTAAGACGCCAGTCGTTGAAAATCCAGAATTTCCAGCCGGTTATTAAGTCGGTTGATGTAGAAGCAATCAAAGAAGAATTCAAAGCAAAAGCTTCCAAGAAGAAGGCTTAATTGCTTTAACAATATTTAGTTACTTTGAACCCTGACGATTTCGTCAGGGTTTTTTATTGAACATACATGGCTCAACTTCATTTTGTTTGCTGGAATGTGAATGGCATCCGGGCAATGATCAAAAAAGATTTTCTGAAAGACTTAAAAACCATGAATGCCGATGTGCTCTGTTTTCAGGAGACAAAGGCTTCGGCCGAGGACGTGAAAGATGTGTTGCAACTGATCCCGGGCTACTATGGCTTTGCAAACTCTTCAAAAGCGCGTAAAGGTTATTCAGGTACAGCAATTCTTTCTAAAGAAGAGCCGTTGAATGTTACCTATGATCTTGGTTTTGAAGATCATGACATGGAAGGCCGCGTGATTACCGCGGAGTTTTTAACATACTTTTTGGTGACGGTCTATACACCCAATTCAGGGGAAGGTTTAAGACGTCTCGATTACCGCGAAACCTGGGATGAGGTTTTTCGTGAGCATATTGTATCCTTAAAGAAACGAAAGCCGGTAATTGTGTGTGGTGATTTGAATGTTGCCCACCAGGCAATTGATATTGCGCATCCGAAAGAAAACTACAATAAATCAGCCGGTTATACGCAGCGTGAGATTGACGGGTTTCAAAAATTACTGGATGAAGGGTTTGTTGATACGTTCCGTCATTTTCACCCGCAAGATATTAAGTATACCTATTGGAGTAATTTTTCCAATTCACGCACCCGTAACATCGGCTGGAGAATAGACTATTACCTCGTTCAGCAAACCATGCTTTCAAAAGTAAAAGGAGCTGAAATCTACAACGAGTACATGGGCTCCGATCATTGCCCGATTGCGTTGAAGATAGAGTTGTAAGATTTAGCTGATCCGCTGAATATCCGCTCCCAACGCCCTCAATCGCGTATCAATGTTCTGATACCCACGATCGATCTGGTCGATGCTGGAGATTTCGCTTGTTCCGTTGGCTGATAATGCGGCAATCAGCAACGCAACACCGGCACGAATGTCGGGTGAGGCCATTTTGATTCCGCGTAAAGCTGTTTTACGGTCAAGTCCGATCACGTTCGCGCGGTGTGGATCACAAAGAATGATCTGAGCCCCCATATCAATCAGTTTATCTACGAAGAATAAACGGCTCTCGAACATTTTCTGGTGAATCAGCACCGAACCTCTGGCTTGTGTGGCAACCACTACCACGATGCTGATCAAATCAGGGGTAAAACCCGGCCAGGGAGCATCAGCAATAGTAAGAATAGAACCGTCAATGAACGATTCAATCTCATATTTCTCTTGTGCAGGAATGTGAATATCATCTCCGCGGAATTCCATTTTAATACCCAGTCTTCTGAAAATCTCCGGGATTATACCAAGCATATCGATGCGGCAGTTCTTAATGGTGATTTCCGATTGTGTCATGGCCGCTAAGCCAATAAAGCTTCCGATCTCAATCATATCGGGGAGGAGGGTATGTTCTGTACCGCCCAGTTTCTCTACACCTTCAATTGTGAGGAGGTTTGAGCCAACACCGGAAATTTTTGCACCCATGCGGTTGAGCATGTTGCAGAGCTGCTGTAAGTAAGGCTCGCAGGCTGCATTGTAGATCGTAGTTGTTCCTTTGGCGAGTACCGCGGCCATTACAATGTTTGCTGTTCCGGTAACGGATGCTTCATCCAGCAGCATGTACGTGCCTTCAAGCTTGGACGCGTCAATTTCAAAATATTGGTTGTTGGAATCGAAATTGAATTTTGCGCCCAGCTTCTGAAAACCGATAAAGTGTGTATCGAGTCTTCTGCGGCCAATTTTATCGCCACCTGGCTTAGGCAGACTTGCTTTTCCAAAACGGGCCAGGATTGGCCCCAACAACATAACCGATCCCCGCAGGGCAGCCGCTTTCGTGCGGTATTCTTCGCTTTCTAAAAATTTCGTGTTAACGGTAGCCGCTGTAAACCGATATGAATCTTTGCTAAGCTTTTCAACTTTGGCACCCAAATCTCCTACAAGTTCAATGAGCTTATTCACATCACGGATATCCGGAATGTTATGTATGGTTACCGGCTGATTGGTTAACAGTACAGCGCTAACAATCTGAAGTGCTTCATTTTTTGCGCCTTGCGGGATGATCTCTCCCTTTAATTTATTACCACCTTTGATTTTGAAAATGCTCATGCTAGGATGTCTTGTTGTCTATTTGCAAAATTAGCCAATGATTATCAATAGTTTTCTATTGAGTCATTGGCTAATTGATTTATTGATGTGGAAGATTATTGATCCCTTCTTCTGTTATTGTTGTTGTTATTCCGGTTCTTATTCTTGAACCTGTTTTTGTTATTGCGATGTCCACCGCCATTGCGATGCTGACCTTGTCTGCGCTCGCCATCCCCACTTGGCTGTTGCCCAATAGTTCGTTTTTCGCCCTTGTAAAGCTGCTCGAATAAATTGTCTTCCCGAACCTTGCTAAGATCCAGCGAAAGCTTGCCTTGCGATAGGGAGCGGATATCATTCACGATAACAGAATCATCGAGGGTTTCTTTGTTCCAGTTACCGTAGAACGTTTTCATGAGCTTGCCCAGGTAGATCACAGCATCATTTCGTTCCTGCTCGTTTTCCAGCTTTACTGCTTCCTTAATGAGGCGTTCTATATTTTTACCGTAATGCTTAAAGCGGATATTGCTCTGTGGATAGCCAATGTGTTCCGGCTTTCTGAATAATGTTTCGCGATCCGGAACCGGGTAAGGATTATTTAAATCAAGGTTGAAATCCGCAATTACATATAAATCGTCCCACATACGCTGTGGGTTTTCAGGAGTTGCTTCCTTAACGCTCGGTGTTAATTGCTTCATCAGTTCGATGAGCGTGAACGCCATTTCGGTGCGTTTTTCCTTGTCTGGAATGCTGCGGATGTACTCTACCAGTTTCTGAACATTGCGGCCATACTCTTTTAATATAATATCAGGCCGCGAGGTGTTGTATTCTCCAATAACTTTATCTGCCATGTGTGTAGTGTGAGGCTGCAAATCGCCTCTATTCGTGTATTTTCAGTTTAGCAAAGCTAAGTAATAAGGTCTTCTCGCCAAAATCGTCAAATATTATTTTGGCCTTCTTATCCGGGCCGCTAAAATCCATCTTTTCAACCTTTCCAAAGCCGAATTTGGGATGCTCTACTTTCATTCCTTCCTGCAGCAAGGCATTGTCGCTAGGCTTGAAATCAACCGGAGGTTTGTAGGCTGTTGCTTTCGGTTTCAAAGGTTGAGAGGATACTGTTTTTTTAATTCCCTTTACCAGTGTTCTCGCGTACCCAGAGCTCACCGGGCTTGATTCCATACTGGAGAACTTTGTGCTCATCTTAATATAGCCCGGATCAATGTCGTCAATGAAGCGGCTTTTTTCGCAATTCTTCAATCGCCCGAAACGGTAGCGTGAAACGGCATAGGTTAAAAACAATCTCTTTTGTGCCCGGGTAATGGCAACATAAAATAACCTGCGCTCTTCTTCCAGGTCTGCGCGGCTACTCAACATCATCTGGGAAGGGAAGAGGTCTTCCTCTAGCCCAACAATGTATACGTATTTGAATTCAAGACCCTTCGCCATGTGAATGGTCATGAGGGTTACCTTGTCAGGATCTTTGTCTTTATCTTCATCTTGCCCCGTAACCAGGGAAACCTCCTGTAGGAAAGCACCAAGCGATTTATCTTCCTTCTCAGGGTCATCGACAAACTCCTTGATCGCGTTCAATAATTCCTGAACGTTTTCGTAACGGCTTAAGCCTTCAACGGTCTTGTCTTCATAAAGCTCTCGCATTAGACCAGAGCCTTTTGCAATGTCGAACGCAGCATCGTAAGCATCTTTGCGCCCCACCTCCAACTCAAAACGTTTGATCAGCGTAGTAAACTCATCGATCGCCCCGGCTGAACGCCCGCCCACAAAGGGCGCAGGGTTCTGAATCACATCCCAAATCGAAACGCCCTGATCGTTGGCGCCCAGAATAAGTTTATCAACGCTTGTATCGCCTATGCCGCGTTTCGGAAGATTGATGATCCTTCTAAACGATGCTTCATCGTTGTGATTCATCGTGAATCGCATGTACGCTAAGAGATCTTTGATCTCTTTTCGCTGATAAAAGGATAAACCGCCAACAATTTTGTATTTGATGTTCAGCCTTCGAAGCGATTCTTCCATAGCCCGCGACTGGCTGTTAGTTCTGTATAGGATAACAAAGTCACTAAACTTAAACTGATGCTGCATCTTTTCTTCGAAGATGGACGAGGCCACTAACCTGCCTTCTTCATTATCAGAAACGGCTTTGATCAGTTCAATCTGATTTCCTTCTTCATTTTGTGTCCAGACGTTTTTAGGGATTTGTGCCCGGTTTCTTTTGATAACTGAGTTGGCCGCGTTTACAATATTTTGCGTTGAGCGATAGTTTTGCTCAAGCTTAAACATTTTAAGGTCCGGATAATCCCGTTCAAAGTTCAGGATATTGGTGATATCCGCTCCGCGGAAACCGTAAATGCTTTGTGCGTCATCACCCACCACACAGATGTTCCGATAGGCTGAAGCAATTTTCCTGACGATGCTATACTGGCACAGGTTTGTATCCTGGAACTCATCAATCAATAAGTATTTAAAACGCTGCTGCAGTTCATTGAGAACATCGAGATGTTCTTTTAATAACTTATCTGTATTGAACAGGATGTCATCAAAGTCCATCGCATCGGCCTTAAAAATGCGCTCCTGGTAAGTTTTATAAATCCTGCCCATCTCCGGGCGCAGATTGGAAGCATCATCCGCCATCAATTCACCATTGGCGAGGTAGGCCTGCCAGCTGATCAACTGGTTTTTAGCGGCAGACATCCGGTTGTATACAACATTGGGTTTATAAACTGTTTCGTCCAAACCCATTTCTTTTACAACCTGCTTGATGATTGTTTTTGAATCATCGACATCATAAATCGTAAAATTTTGGCTGTAACCAAGTCGTGTCCCCTTATCGCGGGCGCGGAGCAACCTCGCAAACACCGAGTGAAACGTCCCCATCCAGATGTTACGCGCATCTGAGCCCACAACCTTTTCCACACGTTCGCGCATTTCTTTGGCAGCCTTATTGGTGAACGTCAACGCCATAATGCTGAACGAATCAACATTTTTGGCTTTGATCAGGTGCGCGATGCGGAAAGTCAGCACCCTGGTTTTTCCCGATCCCGCACCAGCAATAAGCATGGTGGGGCCTTCTGTATTTACTACTCCTTCGTACTGCGAAGGGTTCAGCTGCTCTAAATAATCCATACGACCTTGCAAGGTAACTGATCCTTTTTATCCTTCATAAATTTTTTCCAATTGCACTTTATTGAGTCGAATCTTGCATCGTTGATGGCCTCAACGTACTTTTGTTAAACCTCCTGATACGTGAGCCTGACAACTTCGCCTGCATTTTTTGATTCTTTTCAGGATGATGGTTTTGTTACAACGGCTGCTGAACCTTGGTTTAAAGTAAAGGTTCAACTCATCCATCAATATTTCGAATCTTTTATCACCAACGTCTCTGGGAAAGTAAACGATATTGTGTTTGTTGACCTCTATTCAGGTTCAGGATTGTACTCGATTGGCCATCAAAAACAACTCTTTCCGTCAGCCGCGTTGGCTTCGCTTCAATACGACCTGCCTGTTTCCAAGTGGATTTTCTGCGAGCAATCTTCTGAAAATGCTAAGGCGCTCAAGATCAGGGTGAATAAATATTTCCGCGGAAAAAATGTGGTAATCTTCGAATCAAAGCCTGAACAGCTGATTGATAAATTTCGTTCCTACGTTCCGATGTCCAAAGGTGGTTACAAAGTGGCAGTTTTTTGCCTGGTTGATCCGTTCTCCATGGATATCCCGTTCACTACGCTTGATAAACTCAACGATTTGGGCTTTAGTTTTTTGATTCCTTATACATTTAGCCTCGGTGGACGTCTGGATTACAAATTCTATATTAAAGAGCAGCGTGAGCGTTTGAATAAATACTTGGGCGGCTTTCGGGATATTGAAAAATTGGAGGATGTAAAAAGCAATGTGGAATTCTATAAGAAACTTGTTAAGATTCAGCAGAACAATATGCTGATGCTCGGACTAAACACAACGCTTTCGGTGCACAAACTTAGTTCCGGACTCATGGAAATGCCGTTCTACCATATGGGTTTTTACTCGAAACAGCTTTCAGCGAAAACTGTGTCAGGGGATATTCAAAAGCAGGCGATAACCCAATTTCAGCTATTTTAGCGGTGCGGAACAAAACGCAATCCGAACAACGTTAAGATCTTACAAAAGGACAAATGCTACAGATAGGAGAGATATTGATTTCAGATGATGTAATTGAGAAAGAATTTGTCTGTAACCTGGACAAGTGCAAAGGTGCGTGCTGCGTGGAGGGCGATTATGGTGCTCCGCTCGATGAAGATGAACTTGATATCTTAAAAGAAGTTTACCCTGAAGTAAAACCTTATTTGTCGGAAGCAGGCATCAAGGCCATTGAAAAACAAGGCACACATGTGCTGGATGAAGATGGAGACTTGTCAACACCAACCATTAAAGGCCGGGAGTGCGCGTACGCGATTTATGATGATAAAAATGTGCTGAAGTGCGGAATCGAGCAGGCATATCTCGATGGTAAAATTGGCTGGAAGAAACCAATCTCCTGTCATTTATATCCGATCCGGATCACAAAAAAGAAACATTTTGAAGCGCTGAATTACCACAAGTGGCATATCTGCTCACCGGCCTGTGCATTGGGAAAAGAATTGCAGGTACCGGTGTATAAGTTTTTGAAAGACCCCCTTATCCGAAAATATGGCAAAGCGTGGTATGCCGAATTGGAGCAAGTAATCGAAGCTTACGAGAAGGAGCGGGCAAAGAAATGATTTTAATTGCGTTGTAATAAGAAGCCCGGTAAAGGGCTTTTTTTATTTTGAAAATTCGGTAGCTTGATGCCTTTTATAACCTAATTCTAAAGGCATTCTTACCTATGAGTAAGCTCATTCCATCCCGACTTTATTTTTCAGCTCTTTTGGTATTTGTAATCGTTGCGTTGAGTGGTTGTACAGACGACACTCCCCGCATATTGGTGTTTACAAAAACATCGGGATATCATCATGAGTCTATCCCTACAGGTGTTGCGGCCATTCAAAAACTTGGCGCAGAAAACGGCTTTCAGGTTGACACAACTAAAGATGCTGATCGCTTTACTGACAGTCAGTTAAAAAAGTATAAAGCCGTAGTTTTTCTCAGCACAACATTGAACGTTCTTAATGCCGATCAACAAGTGGCGTTTGAACGCTACATCCAGGCAGGTGGCGGATATGCAGGCATTCATGCTGCTGCCGACACCGAATACGACTGGCCATGGTATAACAGACTTGTAGGGGCCTATTTTGTTAGTCACCCTGCGATACAGCCAGCTGCGATAAACGTGATCGATACTACTCATCTTTCCACCACCGGATTACCTGCACGGTGGGAACGCACCGATGAATGGTATAATTATAGAAACGTGTATGCCGGCATACATGTGCTTGCCGAACTGGATGAGCAAACCTATGAAGGCGGTACGAATGGTTCCCATCATCCAATTGGATGGTATCATGAATTTGATGGTGGCAGATCGTTTTATACGGGAGGAGGCCACACAAAAGAATCATACAGTGAACCGTTGTTTCTAAAGCATGTGCTGGGTGGCATTAAATATGCAATGGGTGAAAATGTCAAGCTCAATTACAGTAAATCATATGCAACTAAAACTCCGGAAGAGAACCGATTCATAAAAACGATTTTATCAAACGATCTGAATGAGCCAATGGAACTGGCGGTTGCGCCTGATGGCCGGGTTTTCTTTGCGGAACGTTCCGGCAATCTGTTTGCATACCTGCCGGGCGAGAAGAAAACAATACTTGTGCATAAGTTTAATGTCATGCCCGATTCCGAAGAGAATTTCGGAAGTGGAATTTTAGGTGTGACACTGGATCCTGATTTTAATACAAATAGCTATTTGTATCTGTTATATACTCCGAATGAAATGCCCATTCATCAAAACATTTCCAGGTTTAAAGTGAATCAGGAGAGTGTTATTGATCTGAAATCAGAGCAGGTAATCATTCAGATTCCATTAGAGAAAGAAATAGGAGCGCACGCAGGCGGGTCACTTGCTTGGGATAAAGATAAAAATCTTTATATGTCAACGGGCGACAATACCGTGCCGTTTGCATCAGAGGGTTATGCACCGCTGGATGAAATTCCCGGAAGGATTATTTACGATGCACAACGTTCAGCTGCTAATACAAATGATCTACGCGGAAAGATTTTGAGAATACACCCCGAGCCAGATGGAACGTATACGATCCCGGAAGGAAATTTATTCCCAAAAGGTACCGCGCAAACCCGTCCGGAAATTTATGCGATGGGTTGCCGAAACCCTTATCGGATGTCGGTAGATCAGGAAACGGGAATTGTGTATTGGGGTGAGATTGGCCCTGATGCAGGTAATGATGGAACGCATGGCCCCAGGGGCTACGATGAAATCAATCAGGCAAAAAAGGCCGGAAATTTTGGTTGGCCATTTTTCGTTGGTAATAGTAAGCCTTACCCTGAATATGATTTTGCTACAAAATCTCTCGGAGCGTTTTTTGATGCCAACACACCGGTTAATGCATCGGTTAACAATACTGGGTTAAAGAATCTTCCTCCTGCACAAAAGGCCATGATCTGGTATCCGTATGCTATCTCGGATGAATTCCCCGATGTAAATAAAGGCGGGCGAAGCGCATTGGCCGGACCAGTTTATCATTTTGATAACAAACTTTCCTCTACCACTAAGTTCCCCGAATATTTTGATAAGGGTTTGTTCATCATGGACTGGATGCGGAACTGGGTTTTTGTTGTTCGATTGGATGACGATAACAATTATGTGCGGATGGAACCTTTCATGCAGGCAACCGGTGATTTCAGACGGCCAATCGATATGGAAGTAGGCCCCGAAGGCTCGTTTTACATGCTGGAATACGGCTCTGTTTACGGAATTGACAACGTTGATGCCCGCTTGGTTCGGATTGATTACAATGGTGGTAACCGTAAACCAACAGCAAAGATCAATGCTAACGAGACTATTGGTTTAGCTCCGTTAAACGTGAAACTCAACAGTAAATCAAGTTTTGATTATGATGAAGAGGCCTTAACGTACGAATGGGTAATTGAGGACAAAAAATTGAAAGACGCAGACGTTGATTATACCTTCGCAAAAAATGGTGTATTTAAAGCGATCCTGACGGTTACTGATCCTTCAGGTGCAAGTGATGCCGATACGGTAGAAATCAAGGTTGGCAATACAGCTCCGATTGTTTCCATCAACACCACAGACAACAGCACATTCTTTTTTGATAAAACCCCTTTTCATTATTCCATTGATATCAAGGATAAAGAAGATCAAAGTATTGATCCAAAAAATGTTATGATTGGGCTTAAGTACATTGAAAAAATGACTCCGCAGCTTGGGCATTTGCAAATTGCTTCGTTCGATGCCGGTAAAGCATTGATGGAAGCAAGCGATTGTAAAACGTGTCATCAGCTTACCGGGAAATCAATTGGCCCGGCATTTATGGAAGTAGCCAAACGGTATAAAGATGACGCGGCAGCTCCCGCCAGGCTGGTTGAAAAGATTATTGCAGGTGGAGGCGGAGTATGGGGCGAACCTACCATGAATGCCCATCCGCAAATGGCAAAAGAAGATGTTTCAAAAATTGTCAAGTACGTTCTTTCCTTGGCCGGTGAAAAGGCGAAGAGCCTTCCGCAAACCGGCACGGTTTCCTTTAAGGACCACAAAGATACCGATGCAAAGGGACGATACGCATTGAGTGCCTCCTATACGGATAAAGGTGGTGATGCCGTACCCTTGTCAAATGGGGCGGTGCTACTATTACGGCCGTCTCGTGTACAGGCGGAAGAAGCGGACGTGTTAAATAATATAGATCCGGATGGCGAAACATTGGGCAGCATTCATCATAATTCGTTTTTTGTTTTTAAGAACATCGATCTCAAAGGCATTAAACAATTGACCTACTTGTATGCTTCCCTGAACCGTGACGCAACCATTGAAGTGCATGTTAATTCCTCAAAAGGGCCAGTGATCAGCACCGTAAACTACACACAGACAGGCGATTGGAAAAAATTCAAACAGATCACTGCACCGATAAAAGATCCGGGCGGAAAGAACGATCTTTACTTTGTTATCCGTAAGGATCAGGCACCTAACGATCACATGCTGGATTTGGATTGGATAGAATTTAAACGATAGGATTTATGAGTAACACAAATTCATCGCGCAGAAGTGCGATAAAAAAAATTGCTGGTACAGCCGCTGTAGCGATGGCAGGAGCATCATTGTCCCATCGACTTTCGGCCGCGGAATCAGTCCTTGAAGAGAAATTAAAAGGAAAGATCAACCATTCGGTTTGCCGGTGGTGTTACAGCAGTATTCCGTTGGAAGATCTCTGCAAGGCTGCTAACACGATAGGGCTAGCCTCCATTGAATTAACAGGGCCTGAGGAATGGCCGCTGCTGAAGAAGTATGGATTAACATCCGCGATGCCCTGGGGTGCCGGCAAAGGCATTACGGAAGGATTTAATAATCCCGCTTTACATGCTGAACTGATCGCAAGCTATACAGAGCTCATTCCAAAAGCTGCTGCAGCGGGATTAAATAAACTGATCTGTTTTTCAGGAAACCGGAATGGGCTGGACGATGAAAAGGGCATTGAGAATTGTGCGATTGGGTTGAAGAAGTTAATGCCGCTGGCAGAGAAATATAAAGTTACCTTGTCGATGGAATTGTTGAACAGTAAGGTCGATCATCACGATTATCAGTGTGATCGCACCGACTGGGGTGCTGCGTTATGCGAGAAGGTTGGCTCCGAGCAGTTTAAACTGTTGTATGACATCTACCACATGCAAATCATGGAAGGTGATGTTATTGCTACCATTAAAAAGAACTCAAAATACATTTCGCATTACCATACCGGAGGGGTACCGGGCCGGAATGAAATCGATGAAACGCAGGAACTTAATTACCCTGCCATTATGGAAGCAATTGTGGAGACAGGCTTTAAAGGTTTTGTGGCTCAGGAGTTTATTCCAAAGCGGGAAGATAAAATTGCTTCGCTGAAGCAGGGGGTAATGATTTGTGATGTATAGGTGAGCCTATTTTCTGAAATCTCTCCAATTATTCCACGCCCCGGTTGACCACAACGCCCAAAGAACAAGAACTGGTTGAAATAGAAGCCGAAGTCCGCGTGAAAGGTCAGTGTTCAGCCCAAAGGCATCAATACCGTTGACGAATTGTGCGATGTTTCCCGGAAACACCAGCACAAAAAAGGTGGCTGCAATCCAGCCAATCGTTTTTCGGTGCTTCTTTAAAAAGATCAAAGAAAGTCCCAGCATAATCTCAACAATGCCCGACAAGATGACCGTCAGATCTTTGCTCACCGGAACCCAATCGGGAACCTGAGCTTGAAATTCACCGCGCAGAAAAGTCACGTGACTGATTCCGGCAAAGAATAGAAACGCTCCGAGTACAATTCTTAAAATTTTTTTAAGGATTGATGTTTCCATGATGGTAAGGTAAGCAAACTTACTGCCATCAGTATGCATAAATAAAAAAGCCCTGACGTATCAGGGCTTTTTTATTTATTGAAATACGCTTAACGCTTACTTCAACTCCGAAAAATCAAAATTCGTTTCGAGGAACTTGGTCGTGAACTTACCTGACCGGAAAGTCGGGTTGTCCATCAGCTTAATATGAAACGGAATGGTTGTTTTAATTCCCTCAATTACAAACTCCTGTAGCGCACGCTTCATCCGCGTAATAACTTCTTCACGTGACTGGCCGCTAACGATAAGCTTCGCAATCATCGAATCATAGTTCGGAGGGATCGTGTAGCCTGCATATACGTGGCTATCGATGCGTACACCATGGCCACCGGGCATGTGCAGGTGGGTAATCTTACCCGGAGAAGGACGGAATCCGTTCGCAGGATCTTCCGCGTTAATGCGGCACTCCATCGAATATAAATTCGGGAAGTAGTTCTTTCCGGAAATAGGTACACCGGCAGCAACCTTGATCTGTTCTTTGATCAAATCATAATCGGTTACTTCTTCAGTAATCGGGTGCTCTACCTGGATCCGGGTGTTCATTTCCATAAAATAGAAATCACCATGCTTATCCACCAGAAATTCAATTGTGCCAACACCCTCATAATTGATGGCCATTGCACCTTTAATGGCAGCAGCGCCCATCTTCTCGCGAAGCTCTTGTGTTACGATAGGAGATGGAGTTTCCTCCACGAGCTTCTGGTGCCTGCGCTGGATGGAGCAATCACGTTCTGATAAGTGACAGGCCTTGCCATATTGATCGCCCACCAATTGAATTTCAATGTGACGCGGCTCTTCAACAAATTTTTCTAAGTATAGGCCATCGTTACCGAATGCTGCTCCGGCTTCACGCTTGGCATCATCCCAGGCTTTTTTGAATTCGCTTTCATTGTTGATGATGCGCATTCCCTTACCACCACCACCCGCGGTTGCTTTCACAATTACCGGGTACTTAATTTCTTTTGCAAGCTTTATGCCTTGCTCCATGGAATCGAGCAATCCATCAGATCCGGGGATGACCGGAACACCGGCTTTCTTCATGGTGTCTTTTGCCGTGGCTTTATCACCCATCGCATTGATCATGGCAGGTGAGGGTCCGATGAACTTTATTCCGTATTCGTGACAGATCGCAGAGAACTCGGAGCGTTCAGACAGAAATCCATAACCGGGGTGAATGGCATCTGCGCCTGTAATCTCCGCGGCAGAAATAATGCGTGGAATGTTCAGGTAAGAATCTTTGCTGGGTGCATCACCTATACAAACCGCCTCATCGGCAAAGCGAACATGAAGGCTTTCGCGATCGGCCGTAGAGTAAACGGCAACCGTCTTAATTCCCATCTCACGGCAGGTGCGAATAATTCTCAGCGCAATCTCTCCGCGGTTCGCGATTAATATCTTCTTAAACATAATTCTGATGTTAGATTTTTGATTTACGATTTGAGATTTTGATTTAGGGGCAATTTTAGCGTGACCAATAAATCTAAAATCTTGAATCTAAAATCTTAATTGAATTAATCCGGTTCAACAACAAATAGTACCTGGTCGTATTCAACAGGCGATGAATTCTCTACCATCACCTTCACAATTGTCCCTGAAACTTCTGATTCAATTTCATTGAAAAGCTTCATCGCTTCAATGATACAAACTGTCTGACCCTTAGAAACTTTATCGCCCACAGAAACAAATGGAGCTGACTCCGGATTTGCCGTACGATAAAACGTACCAATCATAGGGGACTTAATATCTACTGTCTTCTTGCCGGATGCCGCAGGCGCCTCTGCCGTTGCTTTTGTGGCTGCAGGCTGCGTTGATGTTACTTGCGGTGTTGCATGAACAGGTGCAGATACAGATTGAACCGGAGCTGCAACGGATTTAAATACTTTCTGATCTGGCTCACGCTTCACATGAAGCTTAAGCTCTTTTGTCTCAACGTTTACCTCATTCAGTCCGGTTTTGGAAATGAACTCGATAAGGTCTCTGATCTCGGTAGTTTTCATATCGGCAGAATTGGTTTTAGACTCGGATTTTGTGCTGCGTGTTTTAGCCATGGTCAGTTTTTATTTTACGCGTTCAATGTAAGCACCATTGCTGGTGTCAATTTTAATCTTGTCGCCCGTATTTACAAACAACGGAACTTTAATCTCTACTCCGTTTTCCATTGTTGCTGCCTTAAGTGTACGGGTAGCTGTATCACCTGCAAGTCCCGGTTCAGTATATTGGACTTCCATAACTACATGCGCGGGTGGCTCAGCCGTAATGGGATCTTTACCGTCTTCAAAAGCGATTAATAGCGTTACACCTTCTTTCAGGTATGCGAGTGACTCGCCTAACAAGTTCTTGTCCAGATAAATCTGTTCGAATGTCTCGTTATCCATGCACACTAAACTGTCACCATCGATGTAGATGAAGTTGTATTCTTTCGTTTCCACACGGATGATCTCGGCAGAATCTCCAGGGCGAAAACGGTTTTCAACGATTCTTCCGTTTTTCACGTTGCGCATTTTGATTTGATAAAATGCACGCAGGTTACCCGGAGTACGGTGCTGAAGTTCTTCAACCTTCATTACCTCACCGTTGTAACGCATGTAATTTCCTTTGCTTAAGTCAGAGATGGATGCCATAAAATTTAAAACGCCTATAATTTATAAAAAAATTGAAAATGTGATGTTGAAATCGGTTTAGTTGGAGTTATACGCCCATTTGAGGTAAATCGAGCCCCATGTGAAGCCCCCGCCAAAGGCTGCGAATATTAAATTGTCGCCCTTTTTAAGTTGCTTTTCATAATCCCATAAGAGGAGGGGGAGTGTGCCCGCTGTAGTATTGCCGTACTTCTCAATGTTCATCATAACCTTATCTTCCGTAAGGCCCATTCGGTTTGCGGTTGCATCAATGATACGCTTGTTTGCTTGGTGCGCAACCAGCCATTTCACATCATCACCGGAAAGATTATTACGCTGCATAATTTCAGCTGAAACATCTGCCATGTTAGTCACAGCAAATTTGAATACGGTGGCGCCTTCCTGCTGTGCATAGTGAAGATTAGCCTCTACAGAAGCGTGCGTGGCAGGCATTCGGCTTCCGCCAGCAGGCATTTTTAAAAATTGCGCGCCAGAGCCATCACTTTTAAGTACCGAATCCATAACGCCTACTTCTTCGGTTGTTGGTTCGAGTAATACGGCTCCACAACCATCCCCAAAAATGATGCACGTTGCCCGGTCCTTGTAATTTACAATGGACGACATTTTATCGCCACCTATTACAATTACCTTTTTGTGTGTTCCCGATTCTATAAATTTTGATCCCGTTGCCAGAGCAAATAAAAACCCTGAGCATGCAGCTGAAATGTCATAGCTGAAAGAGTTTGTGGCTCCGATCATGTCAGCCACCAGATTTGCCGTAGAGGGGAAAGGCATATCCGGGGTTACGGTTGCCACAATGATGAGGTCAACGTCTTTCGGATCAGTTTTGGTTTTTTTAAGAAGTTCTTTCACGGCTTCTGCGGCCATGTGTGAGGTGCCCTTGCCTTCACCTTTTAAAATTCTTCTTTCTTTGATGCCTGTCCGGGTGGTAATCCACTCATCGTTGGTTTCCACCATGGTTTCAAGCTCCTGATTGGTGAGTATGTAGTCGGGAACATATCCGCCTACACCTGTAATTGCTGCCCGGATTTTAGTCATATCCTGTTTTTACACTGATGCGATTTTACCGCTTTCGTAAACCTATAAAAAGCAAAAAGCCCGATTTTGCAATCGAGCATTTTAAGTTATTGATTATCTGAATATTAGTACTTTGGATCCGGCTTTTAACTGATGCAAATTCTTGCTGCCGATGACCGAAGTACTAAACTGCATGTTTTACGCTAACACTTCTTTTTCCATCACCACACGGCCGTTGTAATACAGTTTGCCTTCTACCCAGAAAGCGCGGTGCGGGAGGTGGTGCTCACCTGTTGTCGGACACACAGCCATCTGTTTAGCAGTAGCTTTGTAGTGTGTTCTTCTTTTATCTCTGCGGGTCTTCGAGGTTTTTCTTTTTGGATTCGGCATAACTCAACTATTAATTTTTATTCAACTTTTTTAACATTTCCCAACGAGGATCAATCTCGTCTTCTTTCTTTTCTTCTGTGGAATCGGAAGAGTAAATAATCCCTTCTTCATCCGATTCATCCTGGAACCGAGGGTGCAACTTCTTCATGGGTATCGCCAGCGCGATAAACTCGTAGATGTACTGCCCAACTTCCAGACTTTCAACTCCATGGGGGATCATCATCACATCTTCACTGACTTCCATTTCCTGGTCGCCATACTTGAAAATGATCTTGCGGGTGATGTCAACCGGGTGATCAAATTCATCCAAACTGCGGTCGCACACAAGCCTTACAGAACCCACTATTTTAAATTCGGCCTCCAGAAAAGTTTCGCGCTTGTCCAGCGCTACGTCAACCGTAAACTTCCCTTCAGAAACCAGTCCCTTATCGTATTTCCTGAAAAATTCGCTCCCAAATTCATATTGAAAATGGTGAATTGCGAGGCTCAGGCCTAAAATATTAATGCGATACGACTCCATAAAACCCCTTCTGGGTACTAAAAATGGTCGGCAAATGTACGAAAATTATCAGTATTTTAAAAGATGGGCCTGATTTTACAGGTTCAAAAACAGGGTTTTTAGAGATATTCCGCCAGCGCGGTCTGTTTTAGTTCTTCTCGGCTCTTTTTTTCAAAATTTTCAGCAAAGTAGTCGATAATGCCCTTTTTGAAGCCAAGTTTAATGGCCACATTCCGACAGAAGGTGAGCTCGCTGTCGAAAACCTTTTGATCGGCCAACATCAATTCAATACTGGTCAGTAAATAATCCAGTTTTTGTTCGGTAGACAATGCCCCGAGCGATCCGATTGGTTCAGGGTTTTTAATAAGTTGGTTTACTTCTTCTTCTGAGAAGTTTCTGTCTTTGGCAATGCGATAAATCATTTCACGTTCGCTCTTGGCAAAATGCTTGTCAGATTCGGCCAGTTGAATTAACAGGTTTAGCTTTTTACGTGTTACAATATCCATTTGAGAGCAAGGGTAAAATCAAATATAGGCATCATTCTGCTGGCATACTACTGTTTAGGCCAAACTGCGAATTGAAACACTTAACCCGGGTTATTTTTCTGTAGACGGATCGTGACGTGTTTTGAAAATGTCAACAGCCGCATAAATCGCCTGTCGCATGGATTTTTCATCCGCCTGATTTTTTCCGGCTATTGCATAGGCAGTTCCATGGTCGGGTGATGTCCGAACTACGGGAAGGCCTGCGGTATAATTTACCCCTGAATCAAATGCAATTGTTTTAAAAGGCGCAAGGCCCTGGTCGTGATACATAGCCAATATACCGTCATATTTTAGATACGATCCTGCAGCGAAGAAGCCATCGGCTGCTAAAGGTCCGTAAACAATTTTTCCCTGATTTTTAAGATCGTTCACCAATGGCTTAAGAATCTTCTCATCTTCTTCGCCAATCAAACCGTTGTCACCCGCATGTGGATTTAGTCCAAGTATGGCAATCTTAGGTTTTGTAATTCCAAAGTCTTTTTTGAGCGCTGACTCCAGTGCCTTGTATTTTAATTCAACACGCTCGCGTGTTATTAAAGAAGCAACCTGGCTGATGGCCACATGCTCCGTAACCAATCCTACGCGTAAGGTATCGCTGGTTAAAAGCATTAAGTGATCTTTTGTGCTGAAAAACTCAGCTAAAAACTCGGTATGACCTTTAAAGGGAAATTCGTCACTGTGAATTGTGCTTTTGTCGATGGGTGCAGTCACCAGTGCGTCAAGCATGCCATCTTTTAAATCGCTTGCGGCCTGTTGTAAAGCTTGAAGTGCGGCCCGACCTGATTCTTTGGAAGCTTTCCCTGGATGTGCCTCCAGGTTTTCATCCCAAGTGTTCACAATGTTTACCTGCTTGGGTGCGTATTGGCCGCGGTTGCGAACCTGGCTATAGTTAAATTCTTCAATGTTTAGCTGCTTCTTATAAAATGACAACACCTTGGAGGAACCGTAAACGATTGGAGTAATCATATTTAATATTCGGTTATCGCAGAGCGATTTGATGACTACTTCCGGCCCTACACCGTTGATATCACCTAACGTAATGCCGATTCTGGGTTTTTCGGTTTTCGGATGATGTGTCATGCCTATTGATTTTTGAGTAGTACAATTTTACGGAATTTGTCGGCTTTAAAAATTTTGTCGAGTACTTTCGTGGCTAATAATAACAGATCTTGGTTCGCGCAAAGAAATTTTTAGGGCAGCATTTCCTCAACGATCAGCACATTGCCAAACAGATTGTCGATTCCTTGGTAAAGGGGGGAAATCAAAATGTATTGGAGATAGGCCCGGGCACCGGTGTGCTCACGAAGTTTCTGATTCAAGACGACACCATCAACTTAAAAGTTATTGAGATTGATTGGGATTCAGTGACACATCTTAAAAAGCATTACCCAATGCTGAGCATTATAGAGGGTGATTTTCTGGAACTGAATCTCAACGAAATTTTTGGCGCGAGCTTCTCCATCATTGGAAATTTTCCATACAACATTTCATCGCAGATATTTTTTAAAGTGCTGGAACAGCGCAACATGGTCGATCAGGTTGTGTGCATGCTGCAAAAAGAAGTGGCTGATCGCATTGCAGAGCCTCCGGGCAGCAAGACGTATGGCATCCTAAGTGTTTTGCTTCAGGCGTTCTACGATATTGAATATCTGTTTAAAGTCCCGCCCGGAGTTTTTATCCCGCCACCGAAGGTGATGTCTGCTGTTATCAGGTTGAAGCGTAATAAACGCGAGAAGCTTGAGTGTGATGAAGCGATGTTCTTCAAAGTTGTGAAGCAGGGATTTAATAATCGGAGGAAAACTTTGCGTAACGCTTTAAAAAGTCTGAATTTAGCACCCGAATTTTTATCCCTTCCGATATTTGATCAGCGAGCTGAACGATTGTCGGTTGATGAGTTTGTGTACATCACCCAATTAATGGAGAAGAGTCGTGGAGGAACTGATCCAGTTTGAGCTTTCCAAAGAGTTTGTTGAACGTTTTCAACGGGCATTGGATGAACGCGACCAGAAATTCATTCTCAACTCACTGGAAGATGTAAATCCGGCTGATATTTCCGCCTTACTGTACGAGTTCAATTCTGAAGAATCCAAATATGTAATGGACTTGCTAAGCCTGGAGATGCAGGCCGAAATTGTCCGCGACCTCGATCCGGTAACGCGGGTTAATTTTCTTAAGATTTACGAACCTTCACAGATCATTGTCCTGATCAACCTCCTGAATTCAGATGATGCAGCTGATATTCTCAATGAGCTTCCAATAAAAATCCGCGAGGAGGTATTGCATGGGCTCGATCTGGAACTCCGTATTCAGGTGATTGACTTGCTCCGCTACGAAGAGAATGTGGCCGGTGGTTTGATGGCCAAGGAACTTATTAAAGTACGCAACAACTGGACGGTTGTTCAATGTATCGATGAGATCCGGAAGCAGGCCGAAAATGTAGATAAGTTCTATGCGGTATATGTGGTAGACGATCATGACAAACTGTTGGGCCGCGTTTCGCTTAAAGATCTGGTGCTCTCCGATGCCCGAAAGTTCGTTTCCGATATTATTGAAGAAGAAGAAATAGTTTCCGTTGAAACCTACCTGGATGATACCGAAGTAGCGGATATCATGCAAAAATATGATCTTGAATCTGTTCCAGTTGTAAACGTTCAGGGTCAGTTGGTGGGAAGAATCACGATTGACGATGTGGTGGATGTGATCACTGAACAGGCTGAAGAAGATCGTCAGTTGATGACGGGTATTTCGGAAGATGTTGAAGAGGACGACAGCGTGTGGAAAAACACGCGCGCCCGCTTGCCCTGGCTGCTTATTGGGATATTTGGTGGACTTTTGAATGCCAAGTTCATGGGCCTCTTTGAAAATGAAATTACCAAAATAGCAGCGATAGCATTATTTACTCCGCTCATTCAGGCCACGGGTGGAAACGTGGGAATTCAATCGTCATCGCTCATTGTACAAAGTCTGTCCAATCCTGGTTTTGTAGAGGAAGGATTGGGAAAGCGTCTGGCAAAAGTGTTTAGTGTAGCCTTGCTAAATGGTTTTTTCTTAGCTGCGTTGGTGTTGGGCGCAAACCTGCTGCTGTTTAATCATCAGACACTTTCTTTCATTGTTTCTATTGCGCTCTTCAGTGTGGTACTGTTTGCATCTTTTATAGGAACGGTTACACCGTTAATCCTTAACCGGTTCGGGTTTAACCCGGCCTTGGCCTCGGGCCCGTTCATTACCACCTTAAACGATTTGCTGGGACTGACCATTTATTTCCTTACCGTACACCTGCTCATGTAGGCGGAGGGATGTAAGGTTTACTTGCTAACTGTACATCGACTCTGTACATCATGGCCTTGATGCTGTAAATCAGATTGATAATCAAGTAAAACCGACCTGCACGGATGTGGCTTCTTGATCCGTGGGTAAAACCCGCGGTAAAATCAGATGTAATGTTATTGTTTCAGATTTTATAGATTATCGTTGATCTTAAGATTAAAAATCCTTTAGATTTGGGATCAGCGGATTGCCGCTACTCCAGTGAATTGAGCGTATGGCTTTTTTAAAGAAGAGAATGGTGAAATTGCGAGAGGCTTTCAATACAATTATTGAAAAGCCGCTACTCACCTCAACGCTTGTTCTTATCGTGGTGGCAATCACGGTTATCGGTCTTAGCCTCCGGTATTACATCAATGATTTTGAAAATTTCATGCCGCAGATATTGGCTGAAGCTCACGGCATGATCTTCGATATTGCGGTAATCGGTATTTTGATTTTCTGGCTTAATCAAAATGGTGAGATCCGCCAGCGCATTCGTACGTACCGTGATGAAATTGATGATTTCCGGTTGTGGGAATCTGAAGAAGCGGCCTTCCGTACTGTGGGTAATATTAAAAGGCTCAACCGTCATCGGATCTATGAGGTCAATCTGGTAAACTGTTTTTTGGCACGCACCAACTTGAACTATGTAAATCTGAAAGGTTCAAATTTAAACTCTGCCAACATTTCTCAGTCTTCCTTAATTGAAGCGAATCTTGAAAATACACGCCTGAATCAAACTAATCTCGAGAACTCAAACCTGAATCAGATTAATCTAAAAAGTGCATACGCAAGCGGTGCGAATTTTAAAGATGCATTCCTAATCAAAGCTCAGTTCGATAGCGCTTTTCTTATTAAAGCAAACTTCAACAATGCCTATTTGATGGAAGCGAGCCTGCAGAATTGTTATCTGATGGGGGCTGATTTTGAAAATGCCAGTTTATATAAAGCGGACCTCCGGGGTGCAAAGGGGCTTACTATCGAACAGCTTTCAAAGGCCAAAACACTTTACCTCGCTAAGTTTGATGACGAGATACTGGAGCAGATAAAAACCAGTATTCCCGAGCTTGTAGGCTCGTAACAAGCTGATTTGTACGGATAATTTAAACCATTAACTTTGTGCTATTGAAACAACGGTCTCACCTACGAGGCCGTTGTTTTATTTTTAAAGGTTGACAGAAAAGACTGCGTATGAGCAAGAAGATTTCATATTACACAAAAGACGGACTTGAAAAGCTTAAAACTGAACTATCTACGTTAAAGTCAAAGGGCCGTTCGGATATTGCCAAGCAAATTGCAGAAGCGCGCGATAAAGGCGACTTAAGCGAGAATGCTGAATATGATGCTGCGAAAGATGCACAGGGTCACCTGGAAGCAAAGATTGCGCAACTTGAAGACCTTGTGGCGAACGCGAGATTGTTGGATGAATCAAATGTTGATACTTCTAAAGTTTCGATTCTATCGAAGGTGACGATCAAAAACAAAAAGAATGGAGCTTCAGTAACGTACATGTTGGTATCGGAAGAAGAGGCTGATTTAAAAGCGGGCAAGATTTCGACCATGTCGCCTATCGGAAAAGGATTGCTTGGAAAAGCGAAGGGTGAAGTGGCCAGGATTAAAACACCTGCCGGTGAAATGGAGTTTGAAATTATTAGTATTGGAGTTTAATACCTATGGCGTCCATTTTTACTCGCATCATTAATCGGGAAATTCCCGGCCATATAGTGGCTGAGAATGACAAGTACATTGCATTCCTGGATGTTATGCCGTTGGTGCACGGACACGTATTGGTGGTGCCTAAGCAGGAAGTCGATTACATTTTTGATCTTGAAGACGAAACGCTTTCAGGTTTGTACATTTTTGCAAAGCGTGTAGCGCACGCTATTAAGAAAGCCGTTCCTTGCAAGCGGATTGGAATTGCCGTAATCGGGCTGGAAGTTCCGCATACGCACGTTCATCTTGTGCCTATGAATTCGGTAGGGGACATCAATTTTACACAACCTAAGCTTAAGCCTTCTACTGAAGAATTAACAACCATTGCCGATAAAATCAGAAAATCGTTCTGATTTGATTATTCGATAAAATCAATGTCAATGTTGAGGGGGTAGCGCATAAGGTAATCCAATGCCTCCTTGACGGTAAGCTCTTCAAACAATACTTTGTATAAGGTAGCTGTGATGGGTGCCCTTACTTTATAGAAGTCTGCACATTTTTTCATGATGCGTACCGTATTCACACCTTCTGCCACTTCATCCATACTGTCAAAAACTTCCTGTGGTTTCATGCCTTGCGCAAGCTTATAACCAACCTGAAAGTTTCGGCTTAACGGGCTGTTGCAGGTAGCGACAAGGTCACCGATGCCCGCCACACCGAGGAACGCTTTAGTTTTACCACCCAACGCCCTGCCAAGGTGAATAATTTCGACAACACCCCGGCTGATCAACAGACCTCGCGCATTTTCACCATAGCCCATTCCATTTAATGCTCCCGCGGCAATCGCAATAATATTCTTAAGCACCCCGGCAAGCTCAACGCCAATCAACTCATTGTTCCCATAAACCTGGAACCGATCATTTCTTAACAACCGCTTACCAATGCTAATTACTTCATTGAACGGACTTGCAACAACAGTGGCGGCAGGATGCCGCGCGGATAATTCTTTTGATAGATTTGGCCCGGCCAAACAGCCCACCCGTACTACAACACTTTCTTCGCGGATAACTTCACTCATGGTCTTTACATGAATGCGATTAAGCTTAGAAACCGTTTCAATGGTTTGACCCTTTGGCAAAGTAATATCCAGTCCTTTTGCTCCATGGATTAAAACGTGATAGGGGTGGAGGTGAGGGGATAGTTTTTTCATCATCGCCCGGAAATGCGCGGACGGAACAATCGGAAATATAACATCGCATTGCCTCGCCAGAAGTCCGAGATCATTGATTGGGGTAACATTTTTATTGACCTTGTGGCCGCGGATCTCACGGTTTTTCAGAATATGCTCAACCTGATTTTCATCCCGCACATAAAGCAATACCAAGCGATGTTTCGCCAACAGGTTTGCCACCGTAGTGCCAAAATTACCTGACCCTATAACGCCAACCGGGGGTAGATCAGATAAGCTTCTCGAGGTCATAGCCTACCAATCGATTATGATAAAAGTAAAGAGTGTTCAAATCTTTTGTAATAATGTTGCCCTTCTTGTCCATTAACAGCGGACGTTTCAGATGGAAATTGCCAACGTTTTCAAGTCCATGGCTGATGACGAGATCAATCTTTCCTTTTAAGTGTGTGGCGTGATTTGCTTTTCCTTCCTTTTTAAGGCGATAAATCTGCTTGCGTACGCGTTTACAAGTCTTTCTGAATTCAGGGTAATCAAGTGAGAGATCTTCTTCCGGTAAGCGGAGCAATCCAAACAAATCCAATTTCGGATGTTTCTTCTGCCACATTTCAAAGGCAACAAAGGCTACCAGGTGACTGGCGAACGTTCTGTGGATTTTATGGTATTCAGCAACAATCCGCTGACTGAGCATACGGGTGTACTCATCTTCACGCTGCTTGTCAATGGTAATCTGGCCATTCGAGATAAAATAATCCCGGGTTTCAATAATCCGGCCTTGGGCATCCAAACTGTTGCCTTCCTCGTCAACATAGTTGCCCATAATGTCGAGCCCCCGGCCAATCGACACAGAAATATTTGAACCTTTTGTAAAGAATTTGAACAGGAATTGTATGAGCTGGACACTACCATATTTGTCGTCTTCCGGCAGGTAACGGTCTTGTCCTTTAATGGAAAGATAATCATCAATAAGTTCTGGCGCTTCGAGTACAAAATGGTAATTGAGTGTTACCGGAACAACAAAGATTTTCCGGGGTTCTTCACCTTCCGGAGTTTTCAGATAAATATTCCGCTGAGCTTCCGTGGCTGTTGAAAGCAGTCCAAGCTTAAGCATCTTTTCAATATTTCCAGATCGGGATCGGGTTCCGCCCGGAAAGAACAGACTGTGCGCACCCTTTTCGATGGCCAAGCCTGAATACATTTTTAACGTTTCAAGATAGGGCAGATTCTTTTTCCTCCGGTCAACCTTATACGCCCCCAAACTGTTCATGAAGTAGGCGATAATCTTAATGTTGAACAGGTTTAATCCGGCACCATAAATAAATGCCGGTAAGCCAAGGGCATGGATGGCCCAACCAATTAAAATTGAATCCAGATTACTGGAGTGGGTGGGAACCATAACAATCGTACCCTTTTTTGCGAGGTTACGAAGTTGCCCTACTTTGCCAACAATCTGGATTTTATCGCGAAGTGTATATTGATTCCGGAAAATGGCACCGAATTTTTTTACTCGCGTAGCGTTGAGCAAGCGTGCAAACCAAAATTGAATAATCTCCCGCGCAAACCGATAAGAGCTTGGTTTAAAATTTCCGGCAATCTCTCCCGCATAACGCTGGACAATTCGCTTAAGTATCTCATCCTCCTTGCGGTCCGCATTTTCATCATCCAGCGGCTTGGAGGTTATCTCAATCAGATCTTCTTTTACTTTGGCCCAGAATTTCGGCTCGTCCTGAGGGTCTACACGCCACCGGTTGCGTTTCATCCGCTGTTGCTCGCGGTACACAGTTGCTTCCAGTTCATCGACTAACTGCTTCCGGGTTGGGCGCATTTCTTTAATACGCTTGAAAGCATGGTCCGCTACCTCTTCAATAAACTCCTTCCGGTTCTTACTGAGCTGATAGACAGGCCAATCCGGAATTTTATCAAGTATGGGCTTGTAACGTTTATTCTTATTCTTTTTTTCGATTACTTCCACGGCTACAAAATACTATAATTCTCGTTTTGGTACAGAACTCATTGAGTTCAAAGATTTTGGAGAGGCTTTTGCAAAGATCGATCCATGGCCTCAAAACGGATCAGCGCCTCCTGCACAAACTCATCACTTACCACTGCCTGAAGGTCATTTTCAGAAGAAAGGTCGAACTGGTCAATTTTGAATGTTTGTTCAAGAAGGCCCTTTTCCAATTTAATAATGTACCTGTTGTTCCAATGGAACAGTGTTATCCTGCAATCTGGGTGAGGTATTTCTCCGATAATTCGCATATGGGCCCGAAAGGTATTAAATCTGGCCTTAAACTTTTAAAAACAGACTAAAAAGCTATTTTTTGCGTTACTTTAAGTGGATTTTTAGCGTTCTTGGTTGAACTCTATTATTGTAAGCCGATAGACTGAGCGTATGATCGAAAATTTTAGCATGGTGAAGCCGGTAAAGTGGTTGTTAAGTGTTTTGCTTTCTCTTGTTACTGTTGCCTGGGCTAATGCCTCGCATCTTCGGGCTGGTGAGATCACCGTACAACGACAAGGCAGTTGCCAATCGCGAACATTAATCATTACGATAACCGTTTATACAAACACGGCTTCCGATGTAAAATTTGGTGAAGACGGTATCTTGTATTTTGGAGATGGAACAAAGATTACGGTTCCTAGGGTTGAGAATGTTTTGCAGCCTCAGCTCGGCCCCAATATTGGTATTGCCACGTGGTCAACCACACATACGTATGGCTCGAACGACAGTTATCTGATCAGCTATGTTGAGCCTAACCGAAATGGAGGAGTGCTTAACATGGATGACTCGTTCTATACAACATTTTACTTGGAGACCCGATTCAGTCTGGCAGTACTGGGTTGTAACAATAGCCCCCAATTAAGAATCCCGCCAATTGATCAGGCTTGTGCGGGTGTGGCATTTTTCCATAACCCGGGTGCTTTTGACTTCAACGGATCAGGTGGCCCAACCGATAGCCTCTCGTATGAATTAGTAGTACCCTACAGAGATAAAGGATTGCCCGTAGTAGGTTATGTTCCACCAAACGAATATGGGGATGGGGAAAGCGAAGCCGGTGGAGAGCCAACATTCTCAATTAATTCAATTGATGGAACAATGATTTGGGATGCACCCGATACCCCGGGTGAATATAATGTCGCTTTTAATGTAGTGGAATGGAGGAAAGTCAATGGCGCCTGGCAAAAAATAGGGTATGTCCGGAGGGACATGCAAATTATTGTGAACGGTGATTGTAAAAATGACCGTCCTGAACTGAAAGTTCCGAATGACACCTGTGTGGTAGCCGGAGCAACAATTCACAAATTTATAAACGGGTATGATCAGGTTTTTGGCAGCGGTACTCCTGATCCGATCAAGATTCAGGCGTTCTCAGAAATTTTTCAATTTCCTCCATCAAAATCACCGGCAACCCGAACTCCTGTTCTGCGGGATGGAGATAATATCGACTTCTTGCCTTCCCCTGCATCCATTGAATTCAATTGGAATACAACATGCGATCATATTAAAGGCCAGCCGTATGATGTTGTTTTTAAAATAACAGACAACCCTACGAATGGCGCTGCTAATCTGGCTACGTTTAGAACCTGGAGAATCACCGTTGTTGCGCCTGCGCCTGTTTTAAATACAGCTGTTCCTCAGATTCCCGAAAGAAACATCCAACTTACCTGGGCTAACTATGATTGCGCGTCCATAGCCGATGAAACCACGGTTATGCAAATCTGGCGAAGGGTAGGTGAAACAAGTTATATGCCGGGAAACTGTGATACAGGAATACCTGAATCACTTGGCTTTTCCCTTATTGCTACCACACCGCTTTCGGACACACAGTATTTGGATACAAACAATGGTCAGGGGCTTGAACGTGGTGTTAAATATTGCTACAGACTGGTTGCTGCATTTGGTAACCGGGGTGCTGAAAGTTATGTGTCGAATGAGGTGTGCATCGATCCTATGGAGATTGCCGCGCCACTAATTACAGAGGTAACTGTGGAAAGAACCGGAGAAGACGATGGTGAAATCAGGGTTAGCTGGATTCCGCCCCTTAATCCTGAATACCCATTGGCCGATTATTTGTATCAACTTGAGCGCGCAGAAGGAGATGACTTTATCCCCGTAAGTTCAAAACTAAGCGCCTTAACGGCCACCGATGCCGGGTTGAATACGTTTGATCATCAATATTCTTATCGAGTAATGCTTTACGTAGTGAGTGCTACGGATCCGGTAGACAGCTCATCGATAGCCTCATCGGTATGGCTCGATTTAGCCACAGCCAACAAAGAGATTAACCTGAGTTGGAGGGCCACAGTTCCGTGGTCGAACCAGGTAGAGTTATTAAAGCACGCTGTTCATCGTGGCGATGAAGGATCTGTAGTGTTTGCTGATTTGAACCCTGTGCCGATTGATTCGGTGGAGGTTACAACTGAGGGTTTGCGCTACCGGGATTCCGGACTTGACTCTACTAAAGTTTACTGTTATGCGGTTGTGACCAGAGGAACCTACGGTAATGATGACCCTGCGGTCCCCGATCCGATCGTTAATAAATCCCAGATTAACTGTGCGGTACCAACAGTGTTGGATCCTCCCTGCGAACCTGTCATTGCGGCATTCGGTGATCCGTGTAAGGAGTTTGAGCCAGGTGGATTATACGCATGTAACTCAGTTCAGTTCTCAGTCACAGTCCGATGGAGCCCTCAAGGTGCGTCTTGTAAGGAAGACATCAAAGGGTATAAGTTGTTCATAGCAACGACTGACGATGGAACGTTCACCCCTTACAATAATGGTGCGCTGATCACCGATACTTTTGCGGTCATCACAGGCCAGGCAGCGCTTGCCTTTTGTTTTAAAGTTAAGGCTGTGGACCGTTCAGGAAATGAAAGTGAATTCAGTAAGCAAGTTTGTAGTGAAAATTGCCCCAATTATGAACTTCCGAACGTATTTACACCCAATGGCGATCGTTGTAACGATACATTTGATGCGTATGGAGTTATTTACGAGGTTGGCGAACAGGGCCAAAAATGTGATGTTAAGGATGAAGATGGATTCCGGTGTGCGCGGTTTGTGGACCGGGTAGATTTTAAAGTCTTTAACCGATGGGGTAAAAAAATGTATGATTATGTAGGTCAGCGTGGTAACGAAAATACCATTTATATAAAATGGAATGGAAAAGATAATTCGGGCAAGGAACTGGCTTCCGGAATTTATTATTACTCTGCGGATGTAACGTTTACATCGACCAAGCGTGGGGGAACTGTTAAAACGATAAAGGGATGGGTTCACTTAGTCCGGTAACACCACCTGAAGCAGTTATCTTATTTGATGGAGTATGTAATTTATGCAGTGGGTATGTTCAGTTTGTAATCAAGCGCGATCCTTACGGTTATTTTAAATTTGCTTCTTTACAATCAGACTTCGGTCAGCAACAGCTGCAAAAACTAAACCTCGATCAGAAATCTTTTCACAGTATCATTTTATTAAACCATAATAAGGCTTATCAACGAAGTGATGCCGCGCTCGAAATTGTTAAGAAGTTAAAAGGAGCGTGGCCTTTGTTATACGGTTTTAAAATTCTGCCGCGTTTCCTGCGGGATGCAGTTTACAACTTGGTCAGCCGCAATCGTTACAAGCTGTTTGGAAAAAAAGACGTCTGCTGGATACCCACACCGGAATTAAAATCCAGGTTTAAAGATTGATTCTTTCTTTTAACTTGCTGGCAGAATAAAAGCGCAATATGAAAGCATACGTGTTCCCCGGCCAAGGCTCGCAATTCACGGGCATGGCAAAAGATATTTACGAAAGCAACCCAAAGGCAAAAGCTTTGCTTGATCAGGCTAACGACATTTTGGGTTTCAAGATCACTGATATTATGTTTTCCGGAACAGCGGATGAACTCAAGCAGACTAAAGTAACCCAGCCGGCTATTTTCATTCACTCCGTGGCACTTGCGCTTTCAAGCGATTCTTTTAAGCCCGATATGGTGGCCGGGCACTCATTGGGTGAGTTCTCTGCACTGGTAGCAAACAAAACACTTACCTATTCTGATGGGTTAAAACTTGTTTATAAGCGAGCGCTAGCCATGCAACGTGCATGTGAAATAAATCCTTCTACGATGGCTGCCATTTTAGGATTGGATGATAAAATTGTGGAAGAGGTGTGTGCCACGGTTAATGAAGTAGTGATAGCAGCAAACTATAATTGCCCCGGTCAATTAGTTATTTCAGGATCAAACAAAGGAATTGAAATTGCTTGTGAAAAATTGAAAGCTGCGGGGGCCAAACGCGCCTTGCCGCTACCGGTGGGCGGAGCTTTTCATTCCCCCCTTATGGAACCTGCCCGGGAAGAACTTGCAGCAGCAATTGAGGCTACAATATTCAGCAAACCGGTTTGCCCTGTGTACCAAAATGTAAATGCGTTGCCAGCGGTTGATGTTAGCGTGATTAAAAGGAACCTGATCGATCAACTTACAGCACCCGTTCGCTGGACGCAATCCGTTCAGAACATGGTTAAAGACGGTGCCAAAACTTTTGTGGAATGCGGACCTGGTAAGGTGCTGCAAGGACTCGTTAAAAAAATTGCTCCTGAGGTTGAAGCAATGAGTTTATAAATCAACGCGGCTAACCTTGAGTGGATCTGTGCATTCATTCAATAATTGAAGAATGGTTTTCCCAAGCAACGGGTGCTTGATTTTCGGTGCAATTTCTGCAAGCGGAGCCAAGGCAAATCTTCTATTTGGAAGGTGCGGATGAGGGATAATCAGATCTGATAATTGAACAAGATCATTGCCCCACAGCAAAATATCAATGTCCATCGAGCGACTGCCCCATTTTTCTTTGCGTACACGCCCTAACTCTTTTTCTATGGTCAGCAATGTCAAAAGTGTACCATGTGGCTCCGCAAAGGGCTCAATCTCAATAGCTTGGTTATAAAAATCAGGTTGATTTTCATCGCCCCACGCAGCGGTTTGATAAATCCCTGAAACTGTAACGATTTCACCCGCGTGACGACTGATTTGTTGTCGGGCATCAAGCAGGTTGGAAAGCCGCTCACCTAAGTTACTTCCCAACAATAAAAAGACTGAGCCCATGGGTTCAAATTTATGTTTTTTACCGCGTTAGTATTCCTTAATTTTAAAGCTTAATTATTCTCACCATGAACTTTTTTAAGACGTTTCTGGCCTCGTGCTTAGGATCTTTAGTGTCGCTGATTGCACTGTTTTTTATTATGATAATGCTATCAGTCGGAATTGTTGCCGGCCTTATGGGGAGCGCGGAAGAACAGGTGATTGTAAGTGAGAATTCAGTTTTACAGCTTAACCTGGATGCTCAAATTTCAGAACAGCAGGTCGAGAATCCTTTTGCAGGGTTACCGGTAGTGGGTGGAGAAGCGCCTAATGTTGGGCTATTGCAGCTTAAACAAGCTATAAAGAATGCTAAAACTGATCCTAAAATCAAAGGGATATTCCTGAACGTAAGTTTTCCGATGACCGGTTTCTCCACGCTCGAGGAAATACGTTTGTCATTGCTTGACTTTCGGGAGGAAGGAAAATGGGTGATCGCTTATGCAGATGCCATGTCTGAAGGCGCTTACTACCTGGCTTCTGCAGCCGATAAAATTTATCTCAATCCCGAAGGTGAAGTTGAATTTAACGGATTGGCTATTGAGGTGACGTTCTTTAAGAAGTTGTTTGATAAACTGGAAGTAAAACCAGAAATCTTCCGGGTAGGAGAGTTTAAAAGTGCAGTGGAACCGTTTATGCTCGAAAAGATGAGCCCGGCAAACAGACTTCAACTCACTGAAATGGTGAATTCCATTTACGACTATATGATAACACGGATTTCTGATGCCCGCGGAATCGAGAAGGTGAGGTTAAGAGAAATTTCGGATAAAATGCTGGTGCGAAATGCAAAGCTTAGCGTAACACATGGCTTGGTTGATTCATTGATGTATTATGATCAGGTTCTGGATGAACTTCGAAGTAAGCTTGATCTGAAAAAAGATGGTAAAGTAAAGTTTGTCAAATACAACAAGTACAGGAAGAGCTATAGCACAGAAACCACTTCGGCTTCACAAAATGAAGTGGCGGTGATTGTTGCGGATGGAACCATTCTTCCCGGAAATGACGATCAGGGTACAATTGGAGGCGATGCATTCGCAGCACAGATCCGGAGAGCCCGTGAAAATGATAAGGTAAAAGCAATTGTTATCCGGATTAATTCTCCAGGTGGAAGTTTTGTCGCCTCCGATATCATGTGGCGTGAAGTTACCCTGGCTGCTGAAAAGAAACCTGTTATTGCGTCTATGTCAGACTACGCTGCTTCAGGCGGTTACTACCTCGCTATGGGCTGTGATACCATCGTTGCTCAACCGCATACCATTACAGGTTCGATTGGTATTTTTAGCGTGCTGTTTGATGCGAGTGGGCTCTTGAGTAATAAACTCGGTATCACCTTTGATGATGTGAAGACCGGAGAATATGGAGAAATGGTGACGATCAGCAGGCCGTTAACAGAAGCTGAAAAGAATGTGTGGCAAACCCGTACGGAAGAAATTTATGAAACCTTTACGAGCAAGGCGGCCGCAGGAAGAAATATGTCGCAGGATAAATTGAAAGAAGTTGCATCAGGAAGGGTATGGACAGGGGTTCAGGCAAAGGAAAGAGGCTTGGTTGATGTTTTGGGCGGGTATAACGATGCGATTGAGATAGCCGCAGAAAAGGCCGGCATTGCAGATGATTATAAAGTGCGGTTATATCCACAACAAAAACCTTTTTTCCAGGAACTGATGGAAGGCATTGAAGAAAATGCCCGGGTATCAGCCGTGAAAGAAGAGTTGGGTGTTAACTATATTTACTACCAATACTGGCAGCGGGTGAAAAGCTACAATGGCACACAAGCACGCATGCCTTATGAATTCACTATTCAGTAATAGATATAGATAAAGTTACTTCACTCATGATTCGGACAGATTGGACTAAAGAAGAAATCTCGGAGATATTTAATTCTCCAGTTCTTGAATTGATTTATCGTGCGGCAACCGTTCATCGTCAGCATCATGATCCGCAGGAAGTGCAGGTTTGTACCTTGCTTTCGGTAAAGACGGGTGGATGTCCGGAGGATTGCTCGTATTGCCCTCAGGCGGCACGTTACCACACCAATGTTAAAGTGCATAAGCTAATGGAAGTTGATGAAGTACTTTCAAAAGCTCACGAGGCAAAAGAATCGGGAAGTACGCGATTTTGTATGGGTGCAGCGTGGCGTGAAGTCCGCGATAACCGCGATTTTGATAAGGTAATCGAAATGGTGAAGGGTGTGAATGCACTCGATATGGAAGTGTGTTGCACGTTGGGGATGTTAACTCCCGAGCAGGCTGAGAAGTTGAAAGCAGCAGGCCTTTATGCCTACAACCATAATCTGGATACAAGTGAAGAGTTTTATAAGGACATTATCACTACACGAAATTATCAGGATCGTCTGGACACGATAGAAAATGTCCGGAAGGCTAAAATTTCAGTCTGTGCAGGTGGGATAATCGGAATGGGCGAAAATGAACATGATCGAATCGGAATGTTGCATGTGTTGTCCACATTGCCTGAGCATCCCGAATCTGTTCCGGTGAACGCATTAGTTCCTGTGGAGGGAACCCCGCTGGAGGATCAGGAGAAAGTTTCTGTTTGGGAGATGGTACGGATGATTGCAACGGCCCGCATCATCATGCCTAAAGCTATGGTACGCCTGAGTGCAGGGCGGGTACGCATGTCACTGGAAGAACAGGCGCTATGCTTCATGGCCGGAGCGAACAGCATCTTTGCAGGTGATAAACTTTTAACTACACCCAATCCAGGCACTGTACAGGATCAGGAAATGTTCCAAATCCTTCAATTACAACCCAGAAAGGCTTATAAAGGCCAACCTGAAAAGGCGGTTTATTAGTCAGATCGATTATTCGGATTCAGTCGCGAATCACCCTCTTTTATTTTGAAAAAGGGTAAAAAAACCATGTAAGATTTTGCTCAATTTGTTAACAAAAAGGTAGCAATCACACATTTACAAAGTGCGCATTACACTGACTGTGAGGGGGTAGGAAAACCCTAGAGGTTACCAGATTAATATCGTTTCTCGTTTTGCTGCCAACAAGTTGCCGATGAAGCTAAATTTCTACCACCGGTATCCACTGCAGGTGCAGTCTTCTCATCATATCGCCACGTTCATACGTTCATTAATAATTATTTTATGAGCCTGTGCTACCATGTAACATCAGGCTTTGAATTGTGAATACTTCAGGCACACCCGCTATTACCTTCACCCTTGTTAAACGGTTTGAAGGAATGATTGTTTGGAGTTGCTACGTTCAATCATTCAGTGACCTTTACAGGTACTTTGACAAATGAACAGAGCAGTCCAATAGTATGGATGTGCAAATAGCACCAACCTGTTGATAGACAGATTGATGCTTAAATGCTTTGAATTCAGCCTTTTTTGGCTAGAATTTATCCTCAGATGCAAAGCCACCACTGGTGCCTGAATCTGTAGATGAAGTTTGAGGGCTTACTTTGTTTTCAGATTTCTTTACTGAAGTAAAAGTAAATGATAGTGTAATGGCAGCGCATACAGCTATCAAAATTAGTATTTTGGATTTCATATGGCTTATGAAGTTAAATTATAGATTAAGGTCTGAGAGGGTCAACACTTCCGCCACCACCGCCATTGTCAAGTTCTGTTGAAGGAGTTACTTCCTCTTCAGTACAAGCGGTGAAAGAACCAGCGCAAACAATAGCGAAAAGAATGATGTAGAATAGCTTTTTCATTTTAGGATGGGTTAGATTTTTAATGTTTTAGTTTTAAATTGTAGCACAAAGATGAAGGCTCATTCAGGTTTATTTTTTGTTAATACTTTGCTTTAATTACTTGTGTACGAAATATCTACCCTCCTGAGAAAACTAGCATATCTGCTCCTGATAATATGTTCTTTGGGATTGGGTAATTCTATAGCCCAAAACAAGGAGATTGATTCCCTTAAATCCAAGTTGGGAAGTGGAGTAGACTCAACGGAGTATAATTTATTAATAGAGATTGTTCTTCAATATGGAGCTGTTCAGAATAATGCTGAGGCTTTGAATTATGCAAAGCAGGCAAATGAAATAGCCTATTCTCTTGCCGACACTGCGAGAATCGTCCGGTCAAGTAGATTGATCGGTCAACTTCTGAATCGAATGGAGAACAAAGATGCTATTGCTATTTTGAATAAAGTGTTACCGATTGCTAAGAGGAATAATTTGAGAAATGACTATAAAGTGATTCTTAATGGGTTAGCATTGGCACACACTATTCAGGCTGAATATGATAAAGCTCTAGAAATACATTTTCAATCATTAATTCTTCGAGAGGAAGATGGTGACAAGGCTGAGATCAGCATCTCTTACAACAACATTGGGCTCGTATATTTTAAAATGAAAAATTACGAGAAGGCTTTGGATTACTATCAACGGTCGCTCCAATTGAAAACAGAAATAAATGACAAGCATGATTTAGATCGCCTTCTGATTAATATTGGATTATCGAATGTTCATTTGCATAATTTTAACAAGGCTCATGAGTACATTCAAAAAGGACTGGCTGAATGCAGTCCTAATTGCAATGATCAAATTATTATTGAGGGTAAATTTGGATTGGGGGTTGCGAGCTTTAACGAAGAAAAATACGATACCGCCAGCGCGTATTTCAATGAATCACTTAAGGTTGCGAGCCAATCAGATAATAAGAGATTTCAGGCTGAAAACTATGTATACCTAGGTAGAATTGCCATTAAAAAAGAAGATAGTGTATCGGCCAGAAAATACCTAAGTCAATCAGAAGCATTAGCTCAGCAAGGAGGATATAATCAGCTTTTGATGGATACCTATAAACATTTTTATACCCTGTATAATCAGATTAAACACTTTGAAAACGCTTCAAAGTATCAAACTAAGTACATTGTGTTGAAGGATAGCCTGATTGGCGAGGAGCTTGTAAAAAATATATCCCGGATACAAACCAACTATGAAGAGCGGGAAAACCTTAATACCATTAAGCTTAGAGAAGAGGATCTGGCACGTCAACGCAACCTTAATATAGCTATCGGTATAATTGCTTTGCTTGCCGGTTTGCTTGTATTTGTTCTCTACCGGAGTAACACGATTACCCGTAAGGTCAACAGCGCTTTATCGGACGCGAAAGCTATTATCGAAACACAGAATCACCGACTTCAGAACATTAACCGTGAGCTCGATGCCAAGGTGAAGGAGAAGACTGCTGACCTGGTGAAAGCAAATGAAGAGCTTGATAAAGCCAATAAGTCCCTGGTTCGGGTAAATGATGAGCTTGATAACTTTATCTACAAAACTTCTCACGATATCCGCGGGCCGCTCGCGAGTTTGAAAGGCATTTGCAGCGTTGCTTTAATGGATGTTAAAGATCCATTGGCGCTTGATTACCTCACGAAGCTTGATGTCTCATCCGGTCGATTAAATGTTATCCTTACGCGATTATTGATTGTTAACCAGATCAACCATGCCATTGTAGGTCGCGAACCGATTGATTTCAATGGTATAATTGATGACGTGTTATTGCTCGAACGTAAGAAAGGCCTTCCGCCACGACTTGAAATCCGTAAAGACATTGAGAAAAACATAAATTTCCTCTCAGATAAAGACCTTGTCCGGATTATTCTGGAGAACCTGATCGATAACTCCATTAAATTTTACAACGATTCAGAACGCGTTCAGCCTTTTGTGCACATTAAAATTGCCCTTCAGAATGATAAGGATGTTATCGTAAGCGTAATCGATAATGGAATCGGAATTGCCGAGGCTAAACCTGACAAAATTTTCCAGATGTTTTCACGGGCCTCCGAACGCTCTGGAACGGGAGGAATCGGTTTATACCTTTCCAAACTGGCTAGTGAAAAGCTGGGCGGACAGATTAACCTGCGCAATACACCTGAGGGTTATACAGAATTTTACGTTTCCTTCCCGCTAAAAATGCAACTGGTATAAGCCGGTTGAACTTTTTTAGCTCCCCGTCAATTACCATCTTTGCACCTTGAATTATTCTATGAAGACTTTTAAACGCCATACGATCACGGCTGCTTTGCCTTATGCCAACGGACCTTTACATATCGGGCATATTGCGGGAGCATACCTGCCAGCCGATACCTACGTTCGTTACCTGCGGTTAAAAGGTGAGGATGTTGTTTTTATTTGCGGCTCAGACGAGCATGGTGTAGCGATTACCCTGGGAGCGAAAAAGGAGGGCGTAACGCCAAAGGCATTTGTTGATAAATATCATAACCTGATGAAGAAGGCCTTCGGGGATTTCGGAATTGGCTTTGATATTTACTCACGCACGTCTAATGCTGTGCATTATGAAACCGCGCAGGAGTTTTTTAAGAACATTTACGATAAAGGTATATTCCAGGAGGAAACCTCTGATCAATATTATGATGAGCAGGAAAAGATTTTCCTGGCTGATCGTTACATTATCGGGACCTGCCCTAAATGCGGGAACCCAAATGCGTATGGAGATCAGTGTGAAAAGTGTGGTACGAGTTTAAGTCCGAGAGAACTAATTAACCCACGCTCGACCGTGTCAGGCAATACACCTGTACTAAAGCCAACCAAGCACTGGTACTTTCCGCTGGATAAATACGAGAGCTGGTTGAAAGAATGGATTGTGGAAGGTCATAAGGATGATTGGAAGACGAATGTTTACGGTCAATGCAAATCCTGGATTGATCAGGGGCTGCAGCCTCGGTCGATCACACGAGATTTAGATTGGGGCGTTCCGGTTCCGCTGGAAGATGGAAAAGGCAAGGTTCTGTATGTGTGGTTCGATGCTCCGATTGGGTATATCTCGGCAACGAAAGAGTTGAAACCAAACGATTGGGAAAAGTACTGGAAGGATAAAGACTCAAGATTGATTCACTTTATCGGTAAGGATAACATTGTTTTCCATTGTGTTATTTTCCCGTCTATTCTGAAAGCTGCAGGTGGTTATGTTCTTCCGGATAATGTGCCGGCTAATGAGTTTTTGAATCTGGAAGGTGATAAGATTTCGACTTCACGCAATCATGCGGTTTGGTTGCATGAATATCTGGAGGATTTTCCAGGCAGAAGAGATGAGCTACGGTATACGCTAACCTCAATTTCACCCGAAACAAAAGATGCTGATTTTACTTGGAAAGATTATCAGGGAAAAGTAAACAGTGAACTGGTTTCTATTCTTGGAAATTTTGTGAACCGGGTTATGGTGCTTACGTGGAAATACTTTGAAGGTAAAGTCCCATCCGCGCACGAGTTACCCGCAACAGATGACCGCAGAAAGAGGATTCTGGAAAAGTATAATCAAGCTCATACTGATTTAAATGTTTCCGTAAAGGAGATGATCAATGCACTGGATGGCTTCCGTTTTCGGGAAGCACAATTCCACATGATTAACCTGTGCCGGATTGGTAACAAGTTTTTGGCGGATACCGAACCCTGGAAACTTGCCAAGGATGATATGGAGGCTGTTGGCTGTATTCTGAATTATGCTTTGACCGTGGTGGGTAACATTGCCATTGCGTGTGAGCCATTCCTGCCGGATACCGCTAAGAATATTAAAACTCAGCTGAATAGTGCATCTGTTGATGCAAGCTGGAAGGAATTCTGGAAGAAAGCAGAATTAATTGAACCGGTTCCGCAAGGTCACCAGCTTGGAAAGGCAGAATTGCTGTTTAAGAATATTGAAGACGAAGAAATTGAAAAGCAGGTTAATAAATTAAAGAAACCTAAAGCCGTGGAAGAGAATAAAACTGAAGGTGCTGTAAAGCCGCTTAAGTCAACCATTACGATCGATGATTTTGGAAAGTTAGACATCCGTGTAGGTACCGTACTGGCCGCTGAGAGAATGGAGAAATCCGATAAGCTTCTGAAGCTTACGGTGGATACCGGCATTGATAAAAGGACTGTTCTGAGTGGTATTGCGAAGCATTATTCACCGGAGGAAATGGTCGGTAAGCAAGTAACCCTTATCGCTAATCTTGCGCCACGCAAAATGATGGGCATTGAATCGCAGGGAATGATTTTGATGGCTGAGGATGCCGAAGGTAAACTAAGGTTAGTACAGCCCAATGAGGTGGTGAATCCCGGGTCAACGGTTAGTTAGGCTATGCTTAATAGATTGTTTTTAGGGAAGAATTCAACGTTAGATACAATAATTAACATACCGCCAGATAAATTCAAACTGTATTTATCCTTAAGTCTTCAGAATCGAAGACCTGCTAAGTTTGCGTGGCTTGAAACTCACAAACCTTCGGATAGTTCAAAGCTAACTTACACGACAAGAAAGGAGCAACTTAAAATCTACTATTCAAATTATCCTGTGCTTAGGTTTAGTGGAATTCTTGTAGAATCAGAGGGTAAAACCAGAATTAAAGGAATTATAGGTGAAGCTGAATGGGGTTGGTGGTTTCAAATTATCTGGATCGGTTTCTTTGCTGGTATGTATTTGAATTGGTTGATGGGAGGTAACTCTTATCGAGGAATAGAAACGACAATCTATTTTGCGCTATTCGGATTTATAGCGCTGCTTTTTAGGATAACATTATTTCGGAAGAAAACTCTGTTAATAAAAAGAGAGATTGAAAATTTTGTTAGCGTAATGAATAATAAAGTTATCCATTAAAAAGGCTCATCGTCCGGTCAACGCCAATCGTACAAAAGGAGAGAATCATCTCAGAAGCTTTGTCCATCACGATAGGGAGCTCCTCAAACTCCTGTTTAGAAAAATTGCCCAACACAAAATTGGCCTGTTGTCCTTTGTGATAATCATTGCCTACGCCAAATCTTAATCGGCTGTAATCCTGTCCGGTAAGTAACAACTCAATATTCTTCAAGCCATTATGACCTGCTGAACTGCCTTTTGATCGCATCCTAAGTGAACCAAAGGGTAGTGCGATATCATCCAGCACTACTAATAGATTTTCTTTTGGGATGCTTAATTCCTGCAACCAATAAGCTACGGCCTTACCACTTAGATTCATGTATGTAGTCGGCTTGATCAGGTGCAGTTGCTTGCCTTTATATTTTAACTCTGCCTTTTCCGCGTGACGTTCAAGACTGAATGTTACTTTATGCTGATCTGCCAGACGATCCAACACTAAAAAGCCGATGTTGTGCCGGGTGAGCTCATATTCTGGGCCAACATTTCCGAGACCGGCAATCAGGTACTTCATGACTCCAATTTAGAAATTAACAATGGATTGATTTAACAATGATGGATTGGGTATAAAAAAACCCTCCGAATCATGGAGGGTTTTTATCGAATATTCAGAAGCTAAATCGTTAAATCAAACAATTAGCTAATTGATTATTTTTTGCCTTCGTCCTTCTTAGGAGCGTCTTTCTTAGCATCAGCGGCAGGAGCAGCAGCACCGGCAGCAGGAGCAGCACCTTCAGCAGGTGTAGCAGCGGCAGCAGCAGCGGCATCTTCAGCAGCAAGCTTAGCAGCACGAGGAACTTCAACGGCAGCGATTGCTGATTGCTTAGGATCGAGGAACTCAAGGCCTGCAATCTTCATGTCAGCAACTTTAACCGCGTGGTGGAAATCCAGTTCGGTAACATCTACATCGATGTGATCAGGCATGTCTTTCGAAAAGCCTGCTACTTTCAATGCAGCTCTTTTTCTTACAAGCGCACCGCCTTTTTCAACACCTTTAGCTTTACCAACCAGACGAACGGGAATGCTCATCTTAATCTTACGATCGTCAGCAATTTTCAGGAAGTCAGCGTGCAGAATGATTTCGCTTACCGGGTGGAATTGTACCTCCTGTAAGATCGCTTTGCTTTCTTCGCCTTCCAGGTTCAGGTGAACGAAGTGAGCTTCGTTGGTATACACCAGGTCACGGAAGAGGATCATCGGTGCATAAAAATGCACTTGCTCATTTCCGCCATACACTACGCAGGGAACATAGCCGTCATTTCTCAAACGTTGAGATTCAGCTTTGCCGAGATTCGCTCTTTTATACCCTACAATCTCGATTGTTTTCATTGTATTTATTGTTTAGTTAAAATTATTACAGTTTAATAAAAAGTGAACTGATGGATTCATTATCATGAATTTTACGGATCGCTTTCGCAAACAAATCCGAAACCGTCAGTACCTTAATCTTTGACCCCTTCTGCTTTAACGGGATTGAGTCGCTAACCACAATCTCCTCCAGCACCGAGCCTTCAATATTTTCATATGCCTTTCCGGATAGTACTGCATGTGTACATACAGCCCTTACCGAATTGGCGCCTTTTTCCTTCAACAAACCTGCTGCCTTGCAGATTGTTCCGGCAGTGTCTACCAGATCATCCACCAGGATCACGTCTTTTCCTTCCACATCACCGATCAAACGCATCGATTCGATTTTGTTGGCTTCCTTGCGATACTTATCACAAACCGCCAGTTCAGCATCGAAGAATTTTGCAAAACTTCGTGCGCGTTTAATTCCACCTACGTCTGGCGATGCGAACATGATATTCTGCAACCCTAACGACTTGAGGTATGGAACGAAAATGTACGCCCCATCCAAGTGATCTACCGGTATGTCAAAGAAACCCTGGATCTGATCGGCATGTAAATCACATGCCATAATCCGATCGGCTCCGGCCGCTGAAAGCAAATTCGCAATCAGTTTAGCCGCTATAGCCACCCGGGGCTTGTCTTTTCTGTCCTGGCGCGCATAACCGAAATATGGGATCACCACATTCACGCTTGATGCACTGGCTCGTTTAGCGGCATCCACCATCAGCAACAGCTCCATCAGGTTATCAGAAGGAGGGATGGTTGACTGGATGATGAAAACCTCGTGCCCGCGGACTGAACCCATCAGGAAAGGCGACATTTCGCCATCGCTGAACTGCTGGTAATTCACTTCGCCCAACGATTCGCCATAAGCATGAGCAATTTTCTCTGCCAGGTAGATGGTTGCGCGTCCACTGAAAATCTTAACAGCCATAGTCCAAGATTTAACTAAAATCCCGTCTTTTAGACGGGATTTTAGGTTTTTATTGTTGTCCGACAAGGATTCGAACCTTGAAAGGCAGAACCAAAATCTGCAGTGTTACCATTACACCATCGGACAATCCGTTCCGGTTTCCCGAAAACCCGATTTTTGGGTCTGCAAAAGTAGAATATTTTTCAGAAAAACCGTTCTCTGGACCCGAAAATTATGCCCAAACGAGCTATTTCACTGGTTTTTACGAGGTTAACTTTAATTGCTAAGCTCAGCCCGTTCCTGGCCACCATTTTCAATGAATCCCTCAGCCCAAAAACGGTACTTATCCAAGATTGAGATTACGGCATTTCGAAGGGTTCGTTTGTCATGGAAATCGATCTGTCCATACAGATCAGTAGAGTAGCCTTGCCAGATAGAGCGATTTTGTTTTCGGTCATACAGCTGTATCAACAGGGTGCCGGACTTTAACTCGAGCTTTTTAGGGTCGTAATTAATGTCCTCTTTTCCCTCCATGACCCATTGTTCAATTTCAGGCTGGTTGTAGCCATTAAACTTGAGACTGTCATCAAACATTTTAAAACTTACCAGCAGGTGGGGCTTATTTTCGGTTTGTTTGTAGCCCAGAAATTTCATTCTGGACAGGATAGAACGTTCAATGGTCACATTCATCATGCTCGAATCCGCAGTTCCGGAAGGCTTCATAATGTCGAACGTCTTATACTTCTTAAAATTTCCTTTGTAACTATAGTCGTACTCTACCGGCATTTCCTTGTACCCCAAACACGAAGTGCACAGCACTAAAACGATTGCATAAACGTAGAGCTTTCCCATATTCGCAAGTTTATCCTCAATCTGAAGGTACATGAATTGGGATGTCGGGTCAAGCAGATCATTTTAAATCTTATTTAAGGAGAATTATTGCCCTTATGGCTGTAAATTGAACAGTTTTAGAATCTTTATGTCAGCACAATACGAACAAATTGTAGGCGCCAGATACCATATTTACAACAGCCTCTTTTTGAATCTTCCTTTTCATCACATTCTGCGCACGGGCACGTTGTTGCCGCTGCTGCATCAATATTGTGAAGCTGGGTTTGAGCGTGGCGACTCTGCAAAGGATATTATTAAGAAGTTTTTTGCTGACCTGGTTCCTCACGCTTCCGAAAAAGATCAGTTTGACTTGCTGTTTAACTTTATCCAATATGTTGAGCGCCAGGTTGCGCTGTTTGACTCTATAGAAGACTCGGAGTTTTTGCAAATCAATGATGTTCGGGGCAAGGGGAGTGTTTCATCGTTGTTGTTTCAGGCTAAACTTGAGAATAAGGTTGAGCAGTTAAAAGCTAAACTTGAACAGTTCAGTTTGAGAATTGTACTCACGGCTCACCCGACACAATTTTACCCTGGTCACGTGCTGGGAATTTTAACGGATCTGGAACGATCGATTCGTGACCATGATCTGGATCAGATTAACCTTTTGCTTCAGCAACTCGGTAAAACCGGATTTATCAATAAAGCAAAGCCGACACCGTACGATGAAGCTGTGAGTTTGTGCTGGTATTTGGAAAATGTTTTCTACCATTCCGTTCCTAAAATTGTTTCGGCCTTACTCGAGGGGTTGCAACTTTCCGTTTCAGAATGGAAAAATGACCGGTTGATTGTGATTGGTTTTTGGCCCGGGGGTGACCGTGATGGCAATCCATTTGTTACCAGTGATATTACATTAAAAGTTTCTGCCCGGTTGCAAGAGGCCATTCTGAAGTGCTATTTCAGAGATGCCCGATTCTTACGAAGAAGGTTGACTTTTCAAGGCGTGGACAAGCCTATGATTGAAATTGAGCGCAGACTCAATGAAATGGTGGCGGGAAGAGGCAAAGCATATAAACATGTTGAGGAACTGCTAAGCGAACTTCACAATATTCGTGAGACACTTGTTGAGAAGCATGATAGTCTTTTTGTTGATTTATTGGATGCCTTTACATTGAAAGTTCGGATTTTTGGATTTCATTTTGCGAGCCTCGATATCCGGCAAGACAGTCGTAAGCATGATTCAGTGTGGAAAACAATTCTTGAAAAACTCCATGCAGAACAAAAAGGAATTTCGTTTGAAGCTTACAATAAGCTAACCGATCAGGAGAAAATAAAGCACCTTCTTTCCCTCACGGCAGATATCGGATCTTTGACATTTGACGATGATCTGGCTACAGACACCATTCAAAGTGTAAAGGCTATTGCAACCATTCAACAAAATAATGGTGTTGCGGGCAGTCATCGCTACGTGATCAGTAATTGTCAGCATGCGTTACACGTTATTGAAGTGTTCACACTTGGCAGGTTGTTGATGGGAAAAGGTGAGGATCTTTCGCTTGATGTTGTTCCCTTGTTTGAAACCATTGATGATCTGGCGCATGCTCCGGGAATTATGGAAGAGTTGTATTCCATTCCGGTATACCGTGAACATCTGACCCGCAGAAACAACAAGCAATCAATTATGCTTGGCTTTTCTGACGGAACAAAGGATGGTGGTTACCTGCGCGCGAACTGGTCGATCTTCCGTGCAAAAGAAGAGCTTACTGCCGTATCAAGAAAGAACGGCTTGAAAGCCTTGTTCTTTGATGGCCGGGGCGGACCACCGGCACGCGGAGGAGGTAATACGCATGACTTTTATGCATCGTTAGGGGATACCATCGAGAACGAAGAGGTACAGATTACGATCCAAGGCCAAACCATCAGCTCGAATTTTGGGAAGGAATCTTCCAGTAAGTATAACCTTGAGCAACTGCTTTCAGCGGGCTTGATTGGAGATGTGTTTAAACATTCCGATAACAAGCTTTCAAACGAAGATAAGACACTATTGGATGAACTGGCTGAAGAAGGCTACCAGGCTTACCTGAAACTCAAGCTTGATCCCAAGTTTGTTCCATACCTGGAAAAAGTGACACCGCTTTCTTCGTTTGGTGATAGTAATATAGGATCGCGTCCGGTAAAGCGTGGGGGATCAGATGCATTAAAGTTTGAAGATCTTCGGGCGATTCCTTTTGTAGGAGCGTGGGCGCAGATGAAACAGAACATTCCGGGATTTTATGGGGTGGGATCAGCCATTACACGATTGATTGAGAAAGGGAAGGGAGATCAGCTTAAACAACTCTATAAAAATTCATTATTCTTTAGAACACTCTTAAGCAACAGTATGATGTCGCTGACGAAAACAAATTATCAAGCCACCCGGTACTTGGGATCAGATCCGGAGTTTGGCGATTTCTGGAAAAAGATGTTTTCTGAGTACGAACTTTCGGTTAAGCAAACACTTGAAATCTCTGGATTAGGCGACTTAATGGGTAACAATCCGAATATCCGCGATTCTGTAAAACTCCGTGAACGAATCGTGTTGCCGCTGATTGCGATCCAACAATTCGCGTTGATGAATTTGCGAACGGAATCAAATCTTAGTTCTGAGAATGAGGCCCGCTATCGTAAGCTTATCATTCGCTGCATGTTTGGAATCATTAATGCTGCCCGTAACTCGGCTTAATGAATTGTAAAGGGTTTTTACTATTTTGTTAAGTAAAACCCCACATGCCTGAACATATTATTCAGACGAAGGCACTGAGCTTTCAGTATTCGAAGCATCAAAAGGTGCTCGATAATGTTTCCCTTAATATTCCTCAAGGATCAATCTATGGTTTCCTGGGGCCTAACGGTGCCGGAAAGTCGACAACGATGCGGCTGTTGACGGGTATTATCCCAGAGCAGGGCGAGGAGGAGGCCATCTACTTGTTTAATGAACCGCTTAAACGGCAATTGCCGGAAGTCTTTCGTAAAACAGGTGCACTGGTAGAAAGTCCTGCGTTGTACCTCCATCTGAGTGGAATCAACAACCTGCGGTACATCGCTAAGGTAAGAGGAGTTGATTACAGTAAAATTCCAGCAATTCTTGAACGGGTCGATTTACATAAGCATGGTCAATATAAGGTAAAGCAGTACTCGCTGGGTATGAAGCAGCGACTGGCTATTGCCATGGCGCTGTTAGGTGAACCCGAGCTATTGTTACTGGATGAGCCTGTTAATGGTCTTGATCCTACGGGGATAGTTGAGATCCGTAAACTCTTGGTAAGACTTAATCAAGAGCAAGGTGTGACGGTTTTTGTCTCAAGTCATTTGCTGAGTGAGATTGAAAAGATGTGTACGCATGTCGCGATCATCCACAAGGGCCAAATGATGTTTGAGGGTACGATGCAGGCGTTGGCTATTCAATCGGGGAAATGTAAAATTCAAATCACCACAGATGATGCGGGCCATTGGGTTAGTGAATTATCCAATCAGTATGAAGAAGTGTCGCTCTCAGGTGATAATCAAATTGTTCTGGTTTTATCTGATCGTAAGGCTGTTCCGCTTTTTACAAAGGATGTTATCGAACGCGGAATGAATTTATACGAATTGCGGATTATGGAAGGTCTGGAGGAATGGTTTGTCTCACTAACTCAAAACTAAAATGAAGAAGTTGGTTGCTAATCTGGTATTAGCATACTCGGCTGAGCATAGTAAACTGAAAGGCACGGGCTTCTATATCACCAGTATCCTGATTGGTGTTTTTTGTCCGGTCTTTTTCCTGGTTGTTAGCCTTACAGAACCTTCAATGCCAGATAACCCTGAAAATTACTATCAGGCGTTTGTTCATGAGGTATTGCTCATGTATACATTTTTCTTTTTGCCTTTATTGATCATTATTAATGTTAGTAGAATCACTCAGTTAGATCACCGGAACGGAGGGTGGCAGTTGATGGAGACACAACCGTTCTTAAAGGCTTCTATCTATTTCTCAAAACTTGGCGCTGTCATCACGTGTGTGTTGGTTTCTATTGTTACGATGATCGGCTTTTGTTATCTCTGCGCATTTGTTATAACATTATTTCAGGAAGTTCCTGTTGGAGTATCACAAAAATTTAATGCAACTTTTGTTTTTCATTTAGTATCCAGGCTGCTGGTTGCCAGTTTATTCTTAATTGCCCTGCAATATTTCATCTCGGTACTTATTCCAAGTTTTATCTGGTCAATCCTGATCGGTTTTTCTGGTCTAATGATTTTCGTTTTTTTGAACATGATCAAGATTTCAGTTAATTGGTATCCGCATGAAATTATAGGGAGTATATATCGTTTTAAAGATGGAAGTGACGTAGGGTATTGGTTCACCTATACTGACATTTTAAGCCTTGTGTTGGGAATTTTAATTTCCTTTTTCGGATTTCAGTGGTATCGTTTCAAAAGATTCAGGTTGGCCTTTTTATCCCGGAAAAGATTTTTGATTTCGAGTTTCGTACTTGTTCTGGGAAGTGCGGCTGTAACATATTTCTTATGGCCCAATGAAGGAACTAATCACAACAGAACGGTAATACAGGGCGAGATTGATAGTGAAAAGTCATTCTCTACTTGCTCTGTTGTTAGTGTTGATGGTATTGACACCTTAGCGATCATTCCTATTCGGAACAATATGTTTAAGGCTGTAATTCCTAAAGATTTTGTTTCCAATTTCTATATTTTTTATGTGGATGACGCTAATTTTCCTGTCTACATGGGAAGTCGCGACAGTATTTCGATCTCTCTAAAACTTCGTGGTAACATTCGGACGGTAAAAATCCTCGGGTCACGGATAGCAGAGAATAACCCTCAAACCCGACTTAAGCCTATTGACGGTTCAGGTGCTTATATGATTGAGGGTAATAAATTTCTGGATCAGCCCGAAATGATTTCTGATATCCTTTACGAAGAATGGCTGGAAGATTTGCAAGTGCCTGAGTTTAAAACTGTCGATAACTATATCGTCCGGGAAGATTTCAGAGATCGAAATCTTCAGCTCCTGACTGTTCAATACTTGAACTACTGGAATGATTTTATGCGGAGGAGAAGAGCTGCTTATGATACGGCCAAAAATATTATTCCGGATAAAATAGAGATCATGAAACGTAAAGTTTCCATGTACAATGAAGGTTTGTTAAGTGAACCAGATTACACAAAATACATATTGTTTGAACTGACTTCAGACATAAAGGGTGACATTGCAGCCTCCGAGAAAGAATTACAGGGGATTTCAAAATTAGAACCAGGTCGGTTTAAAGATATTCTTCTATTCTACGTTTTACGTAAAGCTTTGTATTACGCCTCCGATAACCCTGAAAGAAGCGTATTACTCGACAGTCATCTAAGCCAGTTTTCAAACAAAAAGTTTTCAGATATTCTGTTAGGTCAATCCAGTATTGCGGATGGGCTGATCCGCGGTAAACACGCTCCGGTTTTCTGGGCCGTAACACAGGATAAAAAGGTTATTACTTCGGAGACTCTGAAGGGGAAAATAACTGTAATCGATGTTTGGGCTTCGTGGTGCTCCCCTTGTAAGCAAACATCGCCTTATTTCGACCAACTCGCACTTAAGTACTCAGACGATAAGGTTCAGTTTGTTGCGCTCAGCACCGATGAGGATGCTGAGGCTTGGACCATAGAGGCCAAGTCACACTCCAAAACTGTTTTGCAACTCAGGGTTGTTGACCATGAAAAGTTTCTTATGAGTTACGGAATTCTGGGTATTCCCCATTTCATTCTTCTTAATGCTGATGGCACCATTTTAAATGCTAACATGCCTAGTCCAACGGATTCTAATTTTGAAATTATCCTGAAAACCGAATTGGGTATTAAATAAAAAAAAGGCGTTTAGTTGACGCCTTTCTGCTTAATCTGATTGTATCTTAGAGCAGCAAAATCAACAGCAACAGGATGATGATAATACCTCCTACAGAGATATAAACACCGCCATCGTTAGTTTGCTTTATTTCCTTTTCGATTGATTTTACCTCTTTGCGCAGCGCTCTTTTTTCTTTGCGGGTCATTGACTCAATGTCCATCGCTTTAATTTCTTCCAGGCGTCTGGTCAATGTTTCAACACGTGCAATTGTCTCGGTTGGGGTATTATTTTTTACAGCGGGTGTTTCATTGGAGAAACCCGGAACTGCTATGAAAAGCATGATTAATACAGGGATCAATTTTTTAACTAGTCTCATGATGCTTGGTTTTAAGATTTTAAAACCTTCTCATCAAACCAAATGCCGTACCTATTTATGCGAAATTGGATGGCAGGGCAATATTTTTGCACACATAACAACAATGCTGTAGAATGAGATGTAGATTTACCTACACACCCTGCTGGCAATTTTCCAGCTTAACTTGAACAGCAAATAGCTTGTTTTGTGCCACGGCCACTACCGTATCGTGCTCGCTTACCTCAATGGCGTAGCCACCCGTAAAATACCCGAAGCTGGGAAGTATAGCCTGTTGAACCCCAAAGTAAAAGCATGGAACGGTCACGTATTGCCGTGCAATACCGCTGAGCGACACAACCGGATGAACATGTCCTGAGATTATGTACTCATTATCCTTAAATTCTTCCCGGGGATGGTGCGCAAATGTGAACGGCCCAATAACCAATTCGTCAGGATAAATGTTAATCTGATAGTTGGCGCAGAAATTTTCGGGTAACCGGTCGTGGTTGCCTAAAACAATATCCATTTTAATTTCAGGATACTGCTTTCGCCACGTGCAGAACTGATCCCATTCGTGGTTTACATCACTGTGGAAAAGGTCTCCAACGAAAAGCAGGTTTGCTGGATTTGTTGAAGCGATAATCTCATCTAACCGATTGAAGTTGTTTTGCGTGCCTTCCTGAGGAACAGGGATACCGGCTTTCCGGAAGTGCGCAATCTTTCCGATATGCAAATCGCTTAACAGAATAGTTCTCTGTTCTTTCCAGTAAATCGCTTTCTGCGGAAGCAGTAAAAAAGTATTATTTCTTATCCGGAACTCCATTCAACTTCTCGAATTGCTGTACGAGTTTGGTAAGACGATCTTCCAGTTTCTCGGACGACAATTGTTCACGCAATCTATCCACCATAATTGGAAAAGCAAAAGGTGAGGGCGTTTGGGGATATCGGATTATGACATCTTGTGTCCGGATGCGTTCGAGTGCCATTCGGAGCCTTCGTTCTTCGAGTTGTTGATCAAGCGCTTCCTGATACGCCTGACGGATTAACAGGTTTTTAGGTTCATGCTCGGAAATCACATCAAAGAGGAGTGAGGAGGATGCCTGCAAGTGCCGGGCCTTAATTCCCTGGCCGGGATAGCCTTGAAAAACCATTCCTGAAATTGCGGCAACTTCCCGGAATTTCCGTTTAGCCATTTCGGTTGCGTTTACGCTCCGCTGAATATCTATTAATAAATTTTCTGTGGAGAATAGCGCATGTTCTTCTAATAGCTCCTCCAGTACGATCTCAACATCCGTGAGTAACTCGAAACCATAATCGTTCATAGCCATAGAAAATGTGATCGGTCTAATTTTACTGACCCGGTAGGCAATCAATGCAGCCATACCTTCGTGCACCAATCGCCCTTCAAATGGATAAATAAAGATGTGATAACCTTCTTTTGTCTGGCATTGCTCGATCAGTAATTGATTTTTATCCGGAATATCAGATCGTTCTCTTTGTAAATCAAATAATGGCTGAAGTGTAGCAAGCTCAGGTTCTTTTAAATCATGACCTGAACCTGCCAGACGTTCCCGGATAAACTCAGAAAGCTGTGACGACAATGGTATTCGTCCGCCTGCCCAACGGGGGATAATCCCTTTTTTCTTAGAGCTGGCCTTGCGAACATGGGCGGTCATCTCGCGCACGCGGATGAATTCCAGATTCATTCCGGCAAAAGAGAAAACATCTCCGGGGTTCATGCGGGCAATAAAACTTTCTTCCACACTGCCAATGTATTTCCCGGAAACATATTGCACTTTTAATGATGCATCGGAAACGATCGTGCCCATGCTCATGCGATGCCGCATGGCAATTCGTTTGTTTTTTACCACAAATAAGTCACCTTCACGCTCCACTTTATTGAATTCATCGTACGCATCTAAGGTTGCTCCTCCAGTAGTGATGAACCCCAATAACCATTTCCACTCATCTTCATTCATGAGTTGATAGGAGTAGGTTGTCTTTATTTCTTGAAAGAGTTGTTCTTCGTTAAAACCACCCCCTACGGCCAGCGTAACCATGTATTGAATCAGTACATCGAACGCCTGGATGATAGGAATACGTTCTTCAATTTTATTTTGCTTCACACCATCCCGCAGGCAAACGCCTTCGATCAGTTCAATAGCATGCGTGGGAACAAAATATATTTTGCTGGTTGCGCCCGGACGGTGACCACTTCTTCCGGCACGTTGCAGGAATCTGGAAATACTTTTTGCACTTCCTATTTGGATGACTGTTTCCACGGGCCTGAAGTCAACGCCTAAATCCAAACTTGACGTACAGATTACAAGTTTTAGCTTCCCTAAATGGAGGTTTTCTTCGACCCATGCTCTGATCTCTCGATCGAGCGATCCATGATGTAATGCAACTTGGCCAGCCAGTTCGGGATAATTTTCAGAAATAAACCGAAACCAAATTTCTGTAGCTGATCGCGTATTGGTGAAAAGTAGTGTTGTTTTGCTTTTCATAATGATCGGCATCACCTTATCCAGGAGATTTATGCCGAGGTGTCCCGACCACGGAAGTTTTTCGATGTGATCCGGCAGAACAGATTCAACTTCAACCTTTTTAACAATCGTTGACCGGATAATGACAGCACGGTCAGGATTGAATTGTGTTCCGATCAGCGTTTGCAATGCTTGCTCCAGATTTCCGATCGTTGCTGAAACGCCCCAGACGAGGAGATTGGAATTTAGTGTTCGCATATGTGCCAGGCCCAACTCGGTAGCAACTCCTCGTTTAGTACTTAACAGTTCATGCCATTCGTCAACGACAATAGCTTCCAAGTTTCGAAACATGTCTTCATGGCCTTTCTGCGCAAAGAAGAGGTGAAGGCTTTCAGGTGTGATCAATAAGACTTCCGGGACTTCTTTGATCTGGGCATTTTTCTCTTTGGCGGTCATGTCGCCTGTTCGAATACCAATCTTCCAGAGGATGCCCATTCCGGTACAAGCATTAATCAGGTTCCGTTGAATGTCTTTCGTGAGCGCGCGTAAAGGAGTTATCCAAAGAATTCTAAGTTTTGATTTTTGTGGTTTTTGATAATCCGGGGTTTTATTGATGAAGCTGGCCAGTATTGGAAAGAACAGAGCGTAGGTTTTACCGGAACCTGTAGGAGCATTCAGCAAACCACTCTTTCCGGAAAGGTAGTCGCTCATGGTATCGCGCTGGAAATCTGCCAGATCCCATCCCTGGCTTGTTACCCAATTTGTAATCGCTTGTTCGCCTTTCGATATGCCCACAGTCGCAAATATGTAAAAAGTAGTGACAAATAGAGACGCAATGCTTCAACCTACTCAGCATTTGCGTCTCTACGAGTATTGCTTGAGAATTTCTTTCAGGTTATCCAGTGTATCGGCCTCCTCAACGGGTTTGTCTTCGCGCCAGGATAGCAAAAAAACATGCCAGTTTAAGAGCATATTCTGCGAATGCCTTCGCATAACGGGGTGCTGTTGCCTCGGCTTACCTGCTTTCGGCCATCACTAATGCGTTGTAGGCATTAACAATGCCTCCGCTTTTAGAAAGTTCTGAAAACTTTACCTTTTTCCGCTCAGGGCTTTCAACATTAGGAGTCAATACTTTTTTATCAACCTTGTACGAAGATTCCATCAGGATCTTGATCAGCTCAGCAGGTGTCAATTCCGGGTAGTAGGATAACACCAGTGCAGCAATACCGGTTACTACGGGAGCGGCCAAGCTCGTTCCGTCATTCATGCTGTATGTGTTGGTCGTATCGGTTGAAATAATATTCTCTCCGGGTGCAAAAACATCCACATGGTTCTGTCCATAATTGGAAAAAACTGCGGCCACCTTATCGTTTACTGTACTGCCCGATGCTCCAACGCCAATCCAGTTGCCAGGTTCAGTGCCATCTAGGTATCGATCGCTAGGGAATCGTTCTTTTAAATCGACATTAGCTCCTTCGTTTCCGGCAGCGTGAACAATTAATACATTTTTTTGGTCGGCCAGTTTCACCATTTCATCCACAAAAGATTTTTGAGGAGAAAGTTGTTTTCCAAAACTCATGTTAATGATGTTTGCACCATTATCAACTGCATACTTAATAGCCAGCGCTACGTCTTTGTCGCGTTCATCGCCATCGGGAGTGGAGCGTAGAATCATAATCTTAACATCGGTTGCAATGCCGTCTATTCCCAGACTATTATTGCGAATGCCGGCAATAACACCCGCTACCGAGGTTCCATGATTGGCTCTTGGGCCTTTTACATCGGGATTACCATACTTGCGATCGTTCAAATTTGTTGGATCATCCCCTACAATCGTTCTTGGGTTGAAGTTCACATTCAGCCTTTTTTCCAGCCAGGCATTATTTCGCGAAATAAGGCCTTCTAAAATTTCCTCTGTGAATCCTTTTTCATAACGATCTTTCAAGAAAGCAATAGCTTTTAATGCATCAGGATCATTGGTGTGGATATTGTTAACGTCTTCGAGTGATTTAACGTCAGCATTTGTTTTGTTTTTTACTATAGCCTTGGCGCCATAGTAAACAGCTTCAAATTTTTTAATGTTGGCTTTTTCCTGGGTTCTTTTTGCTAATTCCGCATCGTATAGTTCCTTGGCTTCTGAATAAAAAGGTGAATTCTTATCTTTTGTGATCCGGGTATACTCTACGGTTTCTTCATTTACATTTTGTCCTTTTGCATTTCCAATAAAATTCCAGCCATGAATGTCATCAATGTATCCGTTGTTGTCGTCATCTATGCCGTTGCCAGGAATTTCATCTTCATTTATCCAGATCTTTCCCTTTAAGTCTTCATGATCCGGATCAACACCACTGTCTATCACAGCAACAATTACGGTCTTCTTTGATTGTTTGCCTGCCAAAAGCTTTTCATAGGCTTTATTGACACTTGTTCCACCTTTATCATCAGTTTCAATATCCTTGTTATACCAGTTTAAATAGGTAGCATCCAGCTTGTCTACGGATTTTACCTGAGCGCTAAGCGTGGAATAAGAGAGAATAAGGAGCAGGGCAAAAAGCAGATTTTTCATAGGTTGGGGGTAAAACAACCCATAAGGTAAGACTTTAAAACCTTACCAGAGTTCTTTAGATAAAAATTTTTCAGCGATTGATTTCCATTTTTCTGAATGTAAGATTAATTCTGGGGCGCGTGACCTTTTTTGTAGGCGGCAGGCGATGAAGCCAGAATTTTTGAGTGGAGCCTGCCATTTCCAGTAGACTTCCGTGCTCCAGGATAATCTCAACTTTTTGATCTAGAGTTTTATGACGGAAGGCAAACTTGCGCTCAGCGCCAAATGTTAATGAGGCAATGCTGGAATTGTTGGCCAGCATTTTTTCATCATCGCTGTGCCATGCCATGCCTTCGCTGCCATCGTGATAAAGATTTAGTAAGCAGGAGTTATACGTTGCGTTTGTTTTTTCTTCGCAGACTTTTTTTAGTTCCAGCAATTCTTTTGTCCAGGGTAAAGCAAGTTTGGTAGAGTTCGAATAGGTGTAATGATAATTTGAGTCTCCATACCAGGCCACTTTTCGTTTGGTGATGATGTGCCGTCCGAACATATTGGCTTCGTCATTTCGCCACTCAATGGTTTTCCAGAGAACATCGAAATACGAATCTGATTTTTTAGGGGTGAACACACAGCCAAAATAATGAACAACGCCTTCGAAGGGAAGGAGGTTTGAGATGTTAGTGCTGAACAGATTCATTCTTCCATTGTTTATATTCCGCTTTCATGCAATGCCCACAGGGTCTGAAATGATGTTCATACGCTTCTTGAACGGATGTAAAGAACACGCGGTTAACTTTTTTCATTCGTTTTCCGGAGGAGCAATTCAGTCTTCCAAAAATCTTTAGCCTGGCATTACCCGCAGCGATGATCATTGAACTTCGGATTAAATGCCTGACTTGTGCTTCGTTTATTTCAGCATGATTTAGCATTGATTTTGAGGCAAGGTAAAATGGTAATGTGCCTTGGTCAACCCGATAATTGCGGTGTTAATTTTAAAAACGTAGGGACGCTGTGCTCAGCATTGCGTCCCTACAACAAATGCAAAATTATATTTACGACTTCCGCAAGTTCTATCCATGCTTCAATCCACAGGAGTGGCTGGTGGTCTTTTGTTTTTCTTTATTTTTTGATAAAGAAAGTCAATTGCATGAATGCTAATCCAAATTCCTGCCAGGAACGCCAGCGCAAGTAGAATTTCAGCGCTGGTTATCCCGTCAAATAAAACTCTCCTAAGCGGAAACATTTTTTAGATTTTCTTTTATCCACTCGCGTGCATTTGCGAATGCCTCAAACCAGGGGCCGACTTCATCGTTTTTACGACTTGTCGGGTAGTGCGGCCAGTTCCATGGGAACAAGGAGCGTTCGATGTGAGGCATAATGGCCAAATGTCTTCCGTCTTTTGAGCTAAGTGCAGCTACAGCAAAAGCTGAATCGTTCGGGTTACCCGGATATTGATCGTGCGTATAATTAGCGGCTACTTCGTATTTAGATTTATCTGCCGGCAACACAAATTGACCTTCACCGTGTGCCATCCATACGCCAATCTGAGCGCCTTCGTAACTTTTCAGCATCACGGAGTTGTTTTTCGGAATGGTCAGATTGATGAATGAACATTCAAACTTTCCGGAACCGTTGTGGTGCATCTTTTCTTTCCACTCCGGGTAGAGGAGACCCATCTCCATCATCAGTTGACAACCGTTACAAACACCCAGACTCAATGTGTCATTGCGTTTGTAGAAATTTTCAAGGGCAGCTTTTGCTTTTGGATTGTAGAGGAATGCACCTGCCCATCCTTTTGCAGAGCCTAGTACATCCGAGTTTGAGAATCCACCTACAAATACAATCAGGTTTACTTCACTGAGATCCTCGCGGCCCGTCATCAGGTCGGTCATGTGAACATCTTTTACATCAAATCCTGCGATGTAAAGGGCATACGCCATCTCACGATCGCTGTTCACACCTTTTTCACGGATGATGGCAGCTTTAATTCCTGTGGAGGTTCTGCGTTTAGGATCAAGTTTGTACGTAGAGAGCTTTCCGTCAAACTTTGGCTGGAACTTGTATTCCAACGGTTGTTTGAAAAGATTTTCTTTACGCTTTTCAGCATGTCCCTTTGGGCGTTGGATTTTATCCAACAGGTAAGAAGTATGGAACCAGGTGTCGCGCAAGTTATCAATTGCTAATGGCGTATTATCAATTGTTACAAGGCGCTCGTGTGTAACTTTTCCTAGTTCCTTGAAGTTGATTCCGTTTTTCTGAAGCAGTGCTTTCGCGGATTCATCTTTAATCTGAATAACGATGCCGGGATTTTCGCTGAACAGAGCTTTTATTAAATCGTTGTCCAGTTCTTTTGTGTTGATGGTCATACCAACTCCCGGAACAGGAAAACACATTTCAAGTAATGTAGTAATCAGTCCACCGGAAGAAATATCGTGACCAGCCAGAATGAGGTTTGATTGAATTAATTCCTGAACCGAACCAAATGCTTTAATGAAATATTGCTCATCGTTAATGGTGGGTGCTTCTTTACCAAGCTGATTCACAACCTGCGCAAAGCTGCTTCCGCCAAGTTTCAGTGTATCTCTGGAGAAATCAATGTAAAGAATGGTTGATCCGACAAGGGGCTCAAGATCAGGTGAAACCGTTTTGCGAATATCTGCTGACTCTGCAACTGCAGAAATAATTACGGTGCCCGGTGAATTTACAGTCTCTCCATTCGGATACTTTTGTGTCATCGACAGTGAATCCTTTCCTGTTGGGATATTAATTCCAAGCTTGCATGCGAAATCACTCACCGCTTCAACTGCAGCGTAAAGTCTTGCATTTTCACCTGCAGTTTTTGTTGGCCACATCCAGTTCGCACTCAGCGAAACACCTTTTAGTCCGTATGTTAAGGGAGTCCAGATTATGTTCAATAAGGATTCAGCAATCGCAACTTTGCTTCCGGCAACCGGATCAACCAATGCAGCGGCAGGGGCGTGACCAATTCCGGTGGCAATACCCTTGTTGCTGATAAAGTCAAGCGCCATTACCGACACATTATTAAGAGGAAGCTGAACCGGTCCACATGTTTGTTGTGTAGCCACACGGCCGGTAACGCAACGATCTACTTTATTCGTTAACCAGTCTTTACAAGCAACAGCTTCCAGTTGTAATACCTGTTTCAGATATTCCTGGAACTTGTTTACATCATAGCTTACATCGGCAAATGTGTTCGGTATTGTTTTATCCTGAAGAATGGTTTTTGGGGAAGAGCCAAACAAATGACTGATTTGTAAATCAACCGGCTTGGTCTTCTTTGTATTATCGATGAATTTAAATTTGCCATCTCCGGTAGCTGTGCCGACTACATACATGGGCGCGCGCTCGCGCTCAGAGATTCGCTGGAGCAGCTCAACATCTTTTGCGTGGATTGCGAGCCCCATACGTTCCTGGGATTCATTGCTGATAATTTCTTTATCGGAAAGCGTAGGGTCACCAATCGGGAGCTTATCGATTTCAATGGTGCCACCGGTTTCTTCCAGTAGTTCAGAGAAGCAATTCAAATGTCCGCCTGCACCGTGATCATGAATCGAAACAATGGAGTTCTCAGAAGATTCAACCATGGCCCGAATAGCGTTGCTCACACGTTTCTGCATTTCTGGGTTAGAACGTTGAACTGCATTCATTTCGATTGCATTTTCAAATTCACCGGTAGTAACGGAAGATACGGCAGCTCCGCCCATCCCGATGCGGTAGTTATCACCGCCCATTAAAACAATTTTATCTCCAGCTTTCAGGTGTTCCTTCTTGCTGTCTTTTTCTTTTCCGTAACCCACACCACCGGCCAGCATGATTACTTTATCGAAGCCAAGCTTTTTATCGCCTTCAAAGTGCTCGAATGTTAAAACGCTTCCGCCAATGAGTGGCTGACCGAATTTGTTTCCAAAATCGCTGGCGCCATCCGATGCTTTAATGAGAATCTCGGCCGGTGTTTGATAAAGCCATTTGCGTTCGGCAAATTTTTTCTCCCACGGCCTTCCGTTTTCCAGTCGTGGATAAGAAGTAATGTATACGGCAGTCCCTGAAAGAGGGATGGAGCCTTTGCCTCCCGCCAACCGGTCGCGGATTTCACCACCACCTCCGGTAGCAGCACCATTAAACGGTTCAACGGTCGTTGGAAAATTATGTGTTTCGGCTTTTACAGAAATAACCGAATCGAAATCAGAAAGCTTAAACCAATCCGGAACATCTTGCCGTGTAGGGGCAAACTGCTCAACACGCGGGCCTTTTATGAAAGCCACATTGTCCTTATAGGCAGAAACAATATAATTAGGATTTTCTTTTGATGTTTTCTTGATCAGTTGGAACAAGGTTGATTCCTTTTCCTTACCGTCAATGATAAACGTGCCATTAAATATTTTATGCCGGCAATGTTCGCTGTTTACCTGCGAGAAGCCAAACACTTCACTGTCGGTCAGGTTTCTTCCCAAGCTTGTGCTTACTTGGTTAAGGTATTCAATTTCTTCCTGACTTAATGCAAGACCTTCTTTTTCATTGTACGTGCCAATGTCCTGAATTTCAACGATAGGCTCAGGGGTATGTTTAATGGTAAATAACTCTTGGTCGAGCTGCGTGTACAGCCGTTGGAGCATACGATCGTAAGACACTGAATCGTTCGGGACTTCAAAAAATTCCTCAATCCTGAAAATGCCCGCAATCCCCATGGTCTGGGTAATTTCTACAGCATTCTTTCCAGCACAGTGGGATCCGAAGCTTGGAATTCACGTGACTTGAAGTCGCGGC